>Ga0208112_100068_pt1 | contig 202497 bp, 197 predicted proteins | sample HotLakConsoUCCLE_FD_184736 | JGI IMG/M metagenome (GOLD analysis project Ga0208112, IMG submission 184736) | Hypersaline microbial mat communities from Hot Lake, Washington, USA - Hot Lake Consortium UCC-LE (SPAdes) (version 2) ...
CATGGCTCCGTCCGCAACCCGAACGAAGCCATGTTCGTCAGGCCCTATGGCGTCGTCGGACAGGTCGAGCCGGTCTTTTGCAACATCCGCGACGATGCCAGCGTGCGACAGGTCATGTCGGGGGCCGATGCCGTGGTGAACTGCGTCGGCACGTTCGATGCGCGGGGCAAGAACAATTTCCAGGCCGTCCAGAACGAGGGCGCGACCCGGATCGCGCGGATCGCCTCGGAAGAGGGGGTGGATCGTCTCGTCCACATCTCCGCGATCGGGGCCGACGCTGAAAGCGCCAGCGAATATGCCCGCAGCAAGGCTGCCGGAGAGGCGGGCATCCTGTCGAGCTTTCCCTCGGCCGTGATCCTCAGGCCCTCGGTCGTGTTCGGCCCGGAAGACGCCTTCTTCAACCGGTTCGCGGATATGGCCCGGCTTGGCCCGGTCCTGCCCGTCGTCGGCGCCGAGACCCGGTTCCAGCCCGTCTTCGTGGACGATGTGGCCGCGGCCGCCGAAGCCGGGATCACGGGTCGTGCCGCCCCCGGCATCTACGAGCTTGGCGGACCCGAGACCGCGACTTTCCGCGAATTGATGAACCAGATGCTCGGGATCATCCGCCGTCGCCGGCTGGTCATCAACATGCCGTTCTGGTTTGCGCGGATCATGGCCGGGCTGTTCCGGGTCGGAAACATCCTCAGCCTCGGGATCGTGAAGGCGCCGATCACAGCCGATCAGGTCAAAAGCCTCAAGGTCGACAACGTGGTTTCGGACGGGGCGAAGGGGTTCCCGGATCTCGGGATTACGCCGACCTCGATGGAGGCGGTTCTTCCCGAATATCTGTGGCGGTTCCGCCCGTCCGGCCAATATGCCGAAATCAAGGATTCGGCCCGAAACCTGAAGACCTGACAGGGTGCGCGGTGCGTTGACAGCCCTGGCCTGCCTCGCGGCTGGCGCGGTGTCGGCGCAGGACTGGCAGGACGTTTCCGCGATTTTTGACGCGCGCTGCGTGCTGTGCCATTCGGGCGAATACGCGCCCCTGGGGCTTGAGCTCGACAGCCTCGCATCCGCATTGAAGGGCGGCGAAAACGGACCTGTCCTGATCGCCGGTGCGCCGCATGACAGCGCGCTTCTGGCCCGGATCGAGGGCCGGATCGAGCCGCGGATGCCGATGGATGGCCCGCCCTGGCTTTCCGATGACGAGATCGCGCGGATCGCGGCCTGGATCGAGGCCGGTCTGCCCGGCGAGGAACTCGCAGTCCCGCCCGAAGCCACGGAGCCCGAAAGGCCCGACGGCGAGGTCTGGTTTCAGGATGTCGAAGGCATCTTTCTTCAACGCTGCGCGAAATGTCATTCGGAGGGGTCGATCCTCGGGGCGCCACCGGAAGGTCTGCGCCTGTCCTCGCTTTCGGAAATCCTCGAAGGCGGAGAGAGGGTCGTCATCCTGCCCGGCAATTCCGCTCTGAGCCTTGTGTGGCGGCATGTCTCGGGGGTCGAACAGCCTCGGATGCCTCTCGACGGGCCGCCCTATCTGACTGACGACGAGGTCGCCCTGATCGCGCAGTGGATCGACGGCGGCGCCCGCGACGGCAACGGCGAGGTGGCGCCTGTTCCGGTTGGTCGCGAGATCAGGGCAGAAGGTATCCTGACCGACACAAGGGCGCTGGACGGCGGGGCCTTTCTGGTTGTGCCGGGCACGCGGGTCGAAGACGGGTTCCGCGTGGGCGGCCGCTATGAGTTGCGTGGCGTTGTCGGGCCCGAAGGCGACATCATCGCCGAGCGTTTCCGCGCGCGTTAGCCATAAGCCACCCAAAGCAGGATCAGACCGAGGATCACCCGGTAGACCACGTAGGGTGTAAAGCTGACGCTGCGCAGCAACCGCATCATCACGCCGAGCGCGGCCAGCGCCGCGACAAAGCTGAAAACCGCGACGATCGCGCCGTCGCGGGCCGCGGCCAGATCGGCCTCCTGCACCACATCCAGCCCAAGCAGGGCAGCCGAGGCGATGATCGTGGGGATCGACATCAGCATCGACAGCTTGGCCGCGCTGCGCCGTTCGTATCCGAGGATCCGGGCGCCCGTGATCGCGATGCCCGACCGCGACGTTCCGGGGATCAGCGCCACCGCCTGCCACAGACCCATGATCAGCGCGTGGCGCATCGTCCATTGTCCGGCGACCCGGTCTTCCGGTCCGCGCCGGTCTGCCCAATAAAGGACCAGCCCGAAGATCAGCATCGCCCAGCCGATCACCGCGACGGACCGCATTGCGTCCGAAAGGCCCGTGACCTTGAGGACAAGACCCACAATGATCACGGGGATCGTCGCCACGATCAGCGCAAGCGCAAGGAAGGCGCCGGGCGTATCGAGGCGCCCCCTGGCCAGATGACCAAGCCCGCCCACGGCCAGCGCCACGTCGGCACGGAAGAACAGGATCACCGCGGCCAGCGTTCCCACATGGGCGGCCACGTCGATGACCTGCCCCTGATCTTCCAGCCCGGTCAGCCCCGGCAGCAGGACAAGGTGGCCCGAAGACGAGACGGGAAGAAACTCTGTCAGCCCCTGAATCAGGGCCACGAGGATCAGGTGATATAGTGCCATCGAGAGCCCCTTGATTCGACTGCCCGCACCCTATCCTGAACCGGGAAGGGGGAAAGAGGGGCAGTTAGGTAACATATCGGACCTATTTTCGCGCCATGTGAAGCCGATGTTCCTGCCGCGAGGCTGAGAAAAGCGAATTTATGTCAATATTACTGACTTTTCTTTTCCTGAAGACAGGATTACAGAGGCGACAAGAGTTGGAGGACGTGATTTGGCTGAGAACAAGATGCTGAAATTCGTGACGGTCGAGCGCGACATGCCGCAGAAGCGGGATGCCGGCGTGCGTCGTCAGGACTTCAATGAGATCTATGGCGAATACGCCGCCGAAAAGGCCGCCGAGCAATCCGCCCGGTGCAGCCAGTGCGGGGTGCCCTATTGCCAGACCCACTGCCCGCTTCACAACAATATCCCCGACTGGTTGCGGATGACCGCCGAAGGCCGGCTGCGCGAGGCCTATGAACTGAGCCAGGCGACGAATACCTTCCCCGAGATTTGTGGCCGCATCTGTCCGCAGGACCGCCTGTGCGAAGGAAATTGCGTGATCGAACAGTCGGGACACGGCACCGTTACCATCGGGTCGGTCGAGAAATACATCACCGACACCGCATGGGAAGAGGGCTGGGTCGCCCCGATCCGCCCCGCGCAGGAGCGCGCGGAAAGCGTGGGCATCATCGGCGCGGGTCCCGCGGGTCTTGCCGCGGCCGACATGCTGCGCCGCGAGGGCGTGCAGGTCACCGTCTATGACCGCTATGATCGCGGCGGCGGGCTGATGACCTATGGCATCCCGGGCTTCAAGCTCGAGAAGGATGTCGTGATGAAGCGGATGGCTCAACTCGAGGATGGCGGCGTCGCCTTCGAGATGAATTGCAATGTCGGAGTGGACCTGTCCTTCGAAGAGATCCGGTCCCGACATGATGCCGTCCTGATCGCGACCGGCGTCTACAAGTCGCGCGACCTTTCGGCACCGGGTGTCGGTGCGGGTGGCATCGTGCGGGCGATCGACTATCTGACCGCCTCCAACCGCAAGAGCTTTGGCGACGAGGTGCCGGAGTTCGATTCGGGCGAACTGAACGCCGAGGGCAAGCGCGTCGTCGTGATCGGCGGCGGTGACACCGCGATGGACTGTGTCCGCACCGCCATCCGCCAGGGGGCGGAGAGCGTGAAATGCCTCTATCGCCGCGACCGCGCCAATATGCCCGGATCGCAGCGCGAGGTCGCCAATGCCGAGGAAGAAGGCGTTGATTTCATCTGGCTGACCGCGCCCAAGGGCTTTACCGGCGAGGCCGGTTCGGATGACGGGGCGGGCATGGTGCGTGGCGTCGTCGTTGACCGGATGCGTCTGGGTGCGCCCGATGCCACCGGCCGCCAGATGCCGGAACTGATCGAGGGCGCCGATTATGTCGAAGAGGCCGATCTCGTGATCAAGGCGCTGGGCTTCGAACCCGAGGACCTGCCTACACTTTGGGGTGTCGAAGGCCTCGAAGTGACCCGTTGGGGCACCATCAAGGCCGAGTTCGAAACGGGACGGACCAGCCTTCCGGGCGTCTATGCGGCGGGCGATATCGTTCGCGGCGCCAGCCTTGTGGTCTGGGCGATCCGCGACGGTCGCGATTGCGCCGCGGCGATCCTCGATGCGCTGTCCCGCAACGCATCCGTCGCGGCAGAGTAGGGCCGCCAGGCCCTGGAGTTCGGGACTGACACGACCCTCGATAACAGCAGCAGAGGTTTGACCATGACGATTGCGCCATTCCGGATCGGACGGATCCATGCCACCGCGCGCCCTGTTGTCGCGGCCCTGCTTGCGACGGTGTTCGCGGGTCCTGCCCTTGCCCAGACATTCGATCCGCCGGAAGGGTGCGAAGGTGTCCTGACCGTGCAGTCCCGATCCTGCCTCGTGACCCATGTCTGGACATGCGAGGGCGATGCCGAGGGCGAGCAATGGATCGCCCTGTTCAACCGGATCGGGCCATTCAACATCCGCAAGGTCGATGACCAGTTCCAGTGGCTCGAGACCTATTACGCCCAGGACGGCAAGGTCGAGACGATGGTGGTTCCGGCCGCCGATCCGCCCAGCCTGACCGAACTGTTCGAGACCCAGACCGACACCTACGATTTCGTCATCCGCAACAATGTCGGCGAACCCGAAGAGCGCGTGCGGGGTTTCGACCTGCTGACGGGTGAGACGGTGGTCATCGACGACGAGCCGCTTCTGGCGACCGAGTTCGGCTACGAGGTCGTCCTGCCGGATGGCGAGGTCTCTTATCGCGGGGCGGGGGCTCAGTTCGTCTCGGAAACGCACCGGCTGTTCTTTCTCGGCACCTCCTGGTCGGCCGAGGATCCCGATGACGTGATGGATGCCAGCCCTGTCGATTTCCTCTATCCGGGCGAGGCCGGCTTTTTCGCCGCCAGCCCGATCTATGATTGCGGCACCGTGCCGACCCGGGCATCGGAATGATCCGGTTCGCGGCCCTTCTGCTGTTGCCCGGCCTTGCCGTGGCACAGGCCCCGGTTTCCCTGCCGGCGGGCTGCGATGCCTATGTGACGATCCAGAAACGCAGCTGCATCGTGAGCCACCTCTTTACCTGCGAGGCGGATCCCGCCGGTCACCAGCGCCGGGTCGATTATGATGAAACCGGCATGACCTATATGGGGCGGATCGACGCCGAAACGCAGTGGATCGAGAGTTTTCATGTCCGGGCCCAGAATGTCGAACGGCTGGTTCCGGAGCCCGCCGACCCCGCGTCGTTCTCGGAACTGGTCGAGACCGGAATCGACAGCTGGGATTTCCGGACCGACTCCGACGCTTTTTCCGTGACGGCCTATCGCGGTTTCGACAGGCTGACAGGCCAGAGCGTGACGATTGATGGCGTAGCCCTTGATGAAACCGAATTCGAAGTGACGGTGACCGACGGCATGGGCGGGTTCCTGTGGTCCGTCGAGGGCCGCGAATACATCCACCGGGACTGGCGCGTTTTTCTATCGGGTATCCGCTCCGTGGATACGGGCGCCGACGAATACCAGACCGACGGCCGGCCCGTGGAGTTCATCTTTCCGGGCGAGCCGGGTTTCCTGTCGGCCACCCCCCTCCACGACTGTGGAGAAATGATGTCAAAGGCCTCATGATGCGGATATTGTTTGCCCTCTTGCTCATGCCGTCCATGGCCGTGGCCCAGGATCAGGTCGCCCTTCCGGCGGGGTGCACGGGTCTGGTGACCGTGCAGATGAAATCCTGCACCGTCAGCCATCATTTCACCTGTGAGGCCGATCCCGAAGGCTTTCGCCGTCGTGTCGACATGGATGAGATCGGGCTGACCTATACCGGCGCGGTCGATGCGGAAACGCAGTGGGTCGAAAGCTTTCATTTCCGGTCCGATCATTCCGAACGTCTGGAGGACAGCCCGACGGATCCCGCCTCCTTTACCCGGCTGACCGAGACGGGCACCGATACCTATGATTTCCGCACCCTCTCGGACGAGGTGGGGACCACGCGCTATGTCGGCGCAGACACCCTGACCGGAGAGACTGTCGTGATCGACGGGGAAGAACTGCTGCGAACCAGCTATCGCATCCGTGCGGTGAACGAGGCGGGCGAGGAGCTTTGGTCGTCCGAGGGGCGCGAATTCATCCATCCCGAATGGCGGGTCTTTCTCGCAGGGGAAGGCAGCTACCGGATGCCGAATGGCGAGGTTTTCGAGGTCGATGACACGCCGGTCGATTTCATCTTTCCCGGAGATCCGGGTTTCCTGTCGCCCGATCCTGTCTATGGCTGCAACGCGGTCCTGTCGTTCCTCGATCTCGGAGCAGATCAATGAGGCGGCCGGCGAAGACCGCAAGACTGAACGGCAAATGGCGCCACCGTGCCAATGAGCCGCTGGACGACATCAACAAGCAACTACCGGAATTTACGCCCGACGCGGCGAATAAAAGGTCGAGGAGCATGCAATGACCAGGATTTATGACGAAAGCTGGGTCGCTGCCGAAGAGGCCAAGCGCAAGTGGATGGCCGAGAATGGCCTGTATCGGGAAGAGGACGAACATGCCTCCTGCGGGGTGGGTCTTGTCGTGTCCATCGACGGCACGAAATCGCGCAAGGTGGTCGAGAACGGGATCGCGGCGCTCAAGGCGGTCTGGCACCGCGGGGCGGTCGATGCCGATGGCCGAACCGGCGATGGTGCAGGCATCCATGTGGAAATCCCGATCGCCTTTTTCGACGATCAGATCCGCCGCACGGGTCACGAACCGATCAGCGACAAGCTGATCGCCGTCGGTCAGGTGTTTCTGCCGCGCACCGATTTCGGCGCGCAGGAGATCTGCCGCACGATCGTCGAGACCGAGGTGCTACGGTTCGGCCATTACATCTATGGCTGGCGCCATGTGCCGGTGAACGTGTCGGTTCTTGGTGAAAAGGCCAATGCGACGCGGCCCGAGATCGAACAGATCCTGATCCGTTGCGAAAAGAACCTGACCCACGAAGAGTTCGAGCGCGAACTTTACGTGATCCGCCGTCGCATCGAAAAGGCCGCAGCCGCCGCCCAGATCGGGGGGCTTTACATGGCGTCCCTGTCCTGCCGGTCGATCATCTACAAGGGCATGATGCTGGCCGAGCAGGTGGCCGATTTCTATCCCGACCTTCAGGACGAACGGTTCGAGAGCGCCTTTGCGATCTATCACCAGCGGTATTCGACCAACACCTTCCCGCAATGGTGGCTGGCACAGCCGTTCCGGATGCTCGCCCATAACGGCGAGATCAACACGCTCAAGGGCAACCTGAACTGGATGCGCAGCCACGAGATCCGGATGGCCTCTGCCGCGTTCGGCGATCAGGCCGAGGACATCAAGCCGATCGTGCCGCAGGGGTCGTCCGACAGTGCCGCGCTGGATGCGGTGTTCGAGGTGATGGTCAGGGCCGGTCGCAACGCGCCGATGGCCAAGACCATGATGGTGCCCGAGGCATGGTCCAAGACCGCGACGGAACTGCCGCAGGCCTGGCAGGACATGTATGCCTATTGCAACGCCGTGATGGAGCCGTGGGACGGCCCCGCCGCGCTGGCGATGACGGATGGGCGCTGGGTTTGTGGCGGGCTCGACCGCAACGGCCTGCGTCCGATGCGCTATGTGGTGACGGGTGACAACCTTCTGATCGCCGGGTCCGAGGCCGGAATGGTGCCTGTCGATGAACGCACGGTCGTCGAAAAGGGCGCGCTTGGACCGGGCCAGATGATCGCCGTCGATATGGAAGAGGGCATCCTCTACCATGACCGCGAAATGAAGGACAAACTGGCCTCGTCGCAGCCCTATGCCGACTGGATCGAGAAGGTCGTCGACCTGAACGAGGTGCTGCGCGACGTGCCCGAAGCCGCCGTTTTCGATGGCGAGGAACTGCGCAAGCGCCAGATCGCCGCCGGCTATACGATGGAAGAGCTGGAACAGATCCTCGCGCCGATGGCCGAGGATGGCAAAGAGGCTCTTGCCTCGATGGGGGACGATACGCCCTCCGCCGTCCTGTCGGAGAAGTATCGCCCGCTCAGCCATTTCTTCCGCCAGAATTTCAGCCAGGTCACGAACCCGCCCATCGATTCCCTGCGCGAAGCGCGGGTCATGAGCCTGAAGACCCGGTTCGGCAATCTCAAGAACGTGCTCGACGAGGATTCGAGCCAGGCCGAGATCCTGGTTCTCGAAAGCCCCTTTGTCGCCAATGCCGAGTTCGACGCGATGGTCGGGCAGTTCGGCGACAGCGTGGCCTTTATCGACTGCACCTTCCCGGCCGGTCTCAAGGGCAATGGCCTGCGCGACGCTCTGACCCGCGTGCGCGAAGAAGCGGAAGATGCGGTGCGCTCGGGGGCGGGTCATATCGTCCTGACCGATCAGCATCAGAATGCCGACAAGGTTCCGATGCCGATGATCCTTGCCACGAGTGCCGTGCATAGCTGGCTGACGCGCAAGGGCCTGCGGACTTTCACCTCGATCAATGTGCGTTCGGCGGAATGCATCGACCCGCATTACTTCGCGGTGCTGATCTCGTCGGGGGCGACCACGGTCAACGCCTATCTTGCACAGGATTCGATTGCGGACCGCATTCGTCGGGGTCTGATCGAAGGCAGCCTGACGGACGCGATGCGCCGCTATCGCGCGGCCATCGACGCGGGCCTTCTCAAGATCATGTCCAAGATGGGGATCTCTGTCATTTCCTCCTATCGGGGGGGCCTCAACTTCGAGGCGGTGGGCCTGAGCCGGGCGCTCTGCGCCGAATACTTCCCCGGAATGCACAGCCGGATTTCGGGGATCGGCATTGCCGGCATCGAGAAGAAGCTGGAAGAAATCCATGCCCGCGGCTGGAAAAACCGGACGGACGTCCTGCCCATCGGCGGGTTCTACAAGGCGCGCCGTTCCGGCGAGAAACACGCCTGGGAAGCGACGACCATGCACATGATGCAGGCCGCGTGCGACCGCGCATCCTATGAGCTTTGGACGCAATATTCGCGGGCGATGCAGAACAACCCGCCGATCCACCTGCGCGACCTGTTGGCGATCAAGCCGCTGGGCGAGCCCGTGCCCCTGGAAGAGGTCGAATCGATCACCGCGATCCGCAAGCGGTTCGTGACCCCGGGGATGAGCCTTGGCGCCCTGTCGCCCGAGGCCCACAAGACCCTGAACGTCGCGATGAACCGGATCGGCGCCAAATCCGACAGCGGCGAGGGCGGCGAGGATCCCGCCCATTTCGTGCCCGAGCCGAACGGCGACAATCCCAGCGCCAAGATCAAGCAGGTCGCGTCGGGGCGGTTCGGCGTGACGGCCGAATACCTCAACCAGTGCGAAGAGCTGGAGATCAAGGTCGCACAGGGCGCCAAGCCCGGCGAGGGCGGGCAGCTGCCCGGCATGAAGGTGACCGAACTGATCGCCCGTCTGCGCCATTCGACCAAGGGCGTGACGCTGATCAGCCCGCCGCCGCATCACGACATCTATTCGATCGAGGATCTGGCGCAGCTGATCTATGACCTCAAGCAGATCAACCCGCGCTGCAAGGTGACGGTCAAGCTTGTGTCGTCGTCTGGTGTGGGCACCATCGCTGCCGGCGTGGCCAAGGCCAAGGCCGATATCATCCTGATCTCGGGTCACAATGGCGGCACCGGTGCGAGCCCCGCGACCTCGATCAAATATGCGGGCCTTCCGTGGGAGATGGGCCTGACCGAGGCGCATCAGGTTCTGGCGATGAACAACCTGCGAGAGCGGGTCACGCTGCGCACCGATGGCGGTCTGCGCACCGGGCGCGACATCGTCATGGCGGCGATGATGGGGGCCGAGGAATACGGTATCGGCACCGCCGCCCTGATCGCGATGGGCTGCATAATGGTGCGTCAGTGCCAGTCGAATACCTGCCCCGTGGGGGTCTGCACGCAGGATGAACGGCTTCGCGCCAAGTTCACCGGCAACGCGGAAAAGGTCGTGAACCTGATCACCTTCTATGCGCAGGAGGTGCGCGAGCTCCTTGCCTCGATCGGGGCGCGCAGCCTTGGCGAGGTGATCGGCCGGGCCGATCTGCTGACCCAGGTCAGCCGGGGGGCCGCGCATCTGGACGATCTGGATCTGAACCCGCTTCTGATCACCGTCGATGGCGCGCACCACATCACCTATGACCGCAACAAGCCGCGCGAAGAGGTGCCCGATACACTGGATGCCGAGATTGTCCGCGATGCGGCCCGTTTCCTTGCCGAAGGCGAGAAGATGCAGCTGGAATACGCGGTGCAGAACACCGACCGCACCATCGGCACCCGCACCTCGAGCCATATCGTCAGCCGGTTCGGGATGCGCAACGAGCTGCAACCCGATCACCTGACGGTCAAACTCAAGGGTTCGGCCGGTCAGTCGCTTGGGGCGTTCGGCGCGCCGGGCCTGAAACTCGAAGTGTCGGGCGATGCCAATGACTATGTCGGCAAGGGTCTGTCCGGTGCCACCATCGTCGTGCGCCCACCGATGGCCTCGCCCCTTGTCGCCCATGAGAACACGATCATCGGCAACACGGTCCTTTACGGGGCAACCGATGGCTATCTCTTTGCCGCCGGGCGCGCGGGCGAACGCTTTGCCGTGCGCAATTCGGGGGCGAAGGTCGTGGTCGAGGGCTGCGGCTCCAACGGATGCGAATACATGACAGGCGGCGTTGCCGTGATCCTTGGGGAAATCGGCGCCAATTTCGGGGCCGGGATGACCGGTGGCATGGCCTATGTCTATGACCCCGACGGCGTGGCCGCGCCTCTCATGAACATGGAGACGCTTGTGACCTGCCCCGTCACGATGGAGCATTGGGAAGCCGAGCTTCGCGGCCTGATCGAGCGTCACTTGCGCGAGACGGGCAGCCGCAAGGCCGCCGATATCCTGCAGCATTGGGCCGCCGAAAGGATGCATTTCGTTCAGGTCTGCCCGAAGGAAATGCTGCCGCATCTCAAGGTGCCGCTGAGTAAGGAGACGGCCTCGGTTCCTGCCGAGTAATTCCCAATTCGGACACAATCAAAGGGCCTCGAAGCATCCTTCGGGGCCTTTTTTGCGAACTCCCGCAAAATTACCTTGATAGTTTCCAATTTGAGCCCGGTTCCCCCGTGATTGTTTCCCCCGGAGCAGCGATCCGAGGGGCATTCATGGCGACGTATACAGATCAGTTCTACGTGATGGATCCGGGCAATCCGCCCCCGTCGGGGACGCCCCTCGTCACGCAGCTTTACACCTATGAAGATACCGACAACGACAACCTGATCGAACCCAATGTCGGCGATACCTTCGACGGGTCCGAAGTCACGTCCGTATGGGATGGCGACCGGATCTTCGTCGAATATCCCGATGGCTCGACGGAAATCATCACCGGCGTCACCTTCTATACCGCCGACGGAAGAGCCGTGTTCACGCCCACGGATGGAACGATCCTTCAGGATGCGGTCTTTCTTGACTCGGATTGGGTGACGGTCAGCACCGATGTGCCGGTCGGCGATCTCGGCCCGCCCTGTTTCGTGGCAGGAACCCTGATCCGCACGGCGCGCGGCCCTTTGCCGATCGAGGCGCTGTGCGTTGGCGATCAGGTCTGGACCAAGGATAACGGGTTCCAGCCGATCCGCTGGCGGGGCAGCCGACAGATCACCGGCACCGGGCTGCATGCGCCGATTCGGTTCGAGGCCGGGGCTTTCGGCAATGCGCGGCCGCTTCTCGTTTCTCCTCAGCACAGGATGCTCGTCACCGGCTGGCAGGCGCAACTGTGGTTCGGAGAGGACGAGATACTGATCCCGGCAAAGCATCTGGTGAACGGAACCTCCATCCGGGTCTCGCCTCTCCGGAGGGTGGACTATCATCACATCCTGTTCGACCGTCACGAGATCGTCGAATCCGAAGGGATCCTGTCCGAGAGCTTTCACCCCGGTGCCTTTATCATGGGCGCCGATGACGATATGCGCAACGAGATCCTCGACCTCTTTCCCGAGTTGCGGGACAGGCCCCAGGACATCGTGCCGCGCACCGCCCGGGTCGTGGTCCGGGGAAGCGAGGCCGCGGTTCTTGGCCCTCCAGTCCTGATGGCAGCCTAGATCATGCGGCCGCAGGCGTGATGCGCTGCGAAATCGGGCCTCGTGTGCCAAACACCGGACTTGACCTTTGTTCAGCGTGAAAGGCTTATGACGCCATGGCCAGCAAAGCGAAATCCAGGCAGGGAAAAAACGGCGACAAGGACGAGGCAAGGCCCGCGGCCCGTCGCCGGTTCCGGCCGATCCGCGGGCTGTTCCGCTGGGTCATGCGGCTGTTCTTCGGGGCGATCGCGGTCGTTCTTCTGGCGGTGCTGGCCATCGCCGCGATCGACCCGCCGATCACCCCCTACATGTATCAGGAACGTCAGAGGCTGGGCGAAATCCGGTCGGACTGGGTCGATCTCGAGGACATGGCACCCGTGATGGCCCGTTCCGCCGTGGCAGCGGAAGACGCCAATTTCTGCGAACATTGGGGCCTTGATCTCGATGCGATCCGGCAGGCGATGGAGGATGGCGCCGTCCGGGGCGCCTCGACCATCAGCCAGCAGACCGTCAAGAACGTCTATCTTTGGCACGGCCGCTCCTACCTGCGCAAAGCGGTGGAGGCGCTGTTGACCCCGGTGGTCGAGGCGGTCTGGTCCAAGCGCCGTATCCTCGAGGTCTATCTCAACGTGGCGGAGTTCGATGAGGGTGTCTTTGGCGTTCAGGCCGCGGCGCGCCACTATTTCGGCGTTGATGCCGCCGATCTGAGCGCCGTGCAGGCCGCGCGGCTGGCCGCGGTCCTGCCCAACCCCAAGGATCGTTCCGCGTCGGATCCGTCATCCTTTGTCCGCAGCCGTGCTGCAAGCATTGCCGATGGTGCGGCGACGATCCGCGCGGATGGCCGGGCCGCCTGTTTCGGTGGCGATCGGGATTGAATACGACACGCCGGGGTGGCATTGATCAGCCATGCAACCGGAACGCTCGACCAACGCCCTCTACCATTTTCCTCTTTCGCCGTTCAGCCGGAAGGTCCGGCTGAGCCTTGCCGAGAAGAAGATCGAGGTTCAGTTGATCGAGGAGCGGTATTGGGAAAAGGATCCCGATTTCCTGCGCCGCAACCCGGCCGGCAAGGTGCCCGTCCTTCGGATCGGCAGCCGGACCTATTCGGAAAGCAGCGCGATCTGCGAATATCTCGAGGACAGCTATCCCGATCCCCCGCTTCTGCCACGCGACGCCGAGGCCCGATACGAGGCGCGCCGCCTGGTCTCGTGGTTCGACGACAAGTTCCATTCGGAAGTGACGTCCAAGCTGATGGGCGAACGGGTGTTTCGCAAGGTGATGGGCACCGGCTATCCCGACAGCGCAAATGTCAAGTCGGGCGCCCGGGCGATCAAGTATCATATTGACTACATGGCCTGGCTTCTGGATCAGCGGCGCTGGCTTGCCGGCGATGTGATGACCCTTGCCGATTTTGCCGCCGCCGCACATCTGAGCTGCCTCGACTACATCTCGGATGTGGACTGGAACCGCTCTGACGCGGTCAAGGACTGGTATGCCAAGATAAAGTCGCGCCCCGCCTTCCGGTCCATCCTGGCTGATCAGATCTCCGGATTTCCTCCGCCGTCGCATTATGCCGACCTCGATTTCTGAGCAGCGGATGCCGCAAGGGCTCCGGGTGTCCCACGGGGTCTGGCGGGAAAGATGAACGAGGGGCTCAAAGCGGCGCTGCGTGCCGAGGCGCTGGATGCAGGCTTTGTCGACATGGGGGTCTGCCGGCCCGATGCGATCCCCGATGCGGCCGGGCGCCTGACGGAGTTCGTCGAGGCGGGACGCCACGGGCAGATGGCATGGATGGCCGAGCGGATGCACTGGCGCGGCGATCCTGCCGCGCTCTGGCCCGAGGCGCGGTCGGTCGTGATGCTGGCCGAGGCCTATAGCCCGGCCCATGATCCGCTGGCGATCCTCGAGCAGAGGGACAGGGCCGCCATCAGCGTCTATGCGCAGGGGCGCGACTATCATGACATCGTGAAAAAGCGGCTCAAGCGGGTGGGTCGCTGGCTGATCGCGCAGGTTCCGGGCGCCGAGATCAAGGTTTTCGTCGATACCGCCCCGGTGATGGAAAAACCGCTGGCGCAGGCGGCGGGTCTGGGCTGGCAGGGCAAGCATACCAACCTGCTGGGCCGCAAGCTGGGCAACTGGGTCTTTCTCGGGGCGATCTTCACGACCATAGAGATCGAGCCCGACACACCCGAAGACGAGCATTGCGGAAGCTGCCGTGCCTGTCTGGATATCTGCCCGACGGATGCCTTTCCGGCACCGTTCCAGCTCGACGCACGTCGCTGCATTTCCTACCTCACGATCGAGCACAAGGGTCCCGTCGCCGAGGAGTTGCGCCCCGGCCTGGGGAACCGGATCTATGGCTGCGACGATTGCCTTGCCGTCTGCCCCTGGAACAAGTTCGCCGTGGATGCCCGCGAAATGCGGTATCGGAACGAAGGGGCGGCCCCCCGCCTTGCCGACCTGGTGCGCCTTGATGATGCGGGATTCAGGGCGCTGTTCTCGGGAAGCCCGATCAAACGGATCGGGCGTGACAGGTTCGTGCGCAATGTCCTTTACGCGATCGGAAATTCGGCGGACCAGACGCTGATCGCCGAGGCGCAGGGTCTGCGCAACGACCCCGATCCCGCGGTTGCCGATGCGGCGCGATGGGCGGAGGCCCGCCTCAAGGCTGGCGCGACAGGCGGATCGGACTAGATCTTTCCTGTTGAAAAGGAGGGCCACATGAAACAGGTGATCGCAGCCGCAGCATTGACACTTCTTCCGTTGGGAGGGGCCGCGCAGGACGTCGCGCAAGGCGAACCCAATGCCGACTTCGCCCCCGCCTTCGAAAACCAGACCCGCGCGCCCGCCCTGTCGCCGACCGCGGTGTCGACAGAGGTGCTGGTCGATGGACTGTCGCATCCCTGGGGCATCGCGACATTGCCCGAAGGCGGCTGGCTGGTGACGGAACGCCCGGGCCGGATGCGGGTCATCACGCCCGAGGGGCGCATGTCGGTCCCGGTCGAGGACCTGCCCGAGGTCGATGACCGGCGGCAGGGCGGGCTTCTGGATGTGGCGATCAGCCCCGATTTCGCCGCTGACCGCACCGTGTTCTGGACCTATGCCAAGCTTGTCCCCGGCGGGACGGTGACGGCCGCAGCGCGCGGTGTCATTTCGGACGATTTCACCCGGATGACCGAGGTGCGGGACATCTTCGTGCAGGAACCGCCCTCCCGTCACCCGATGCATTACGGCTCGCGCATCCTGCCGCAGGCCGACGGCACGGTCTGGATCACGACCGGAGAGCATTCGGCGGCCGAAGAACGCGACCGCGCCCAAGAGATCGGCACGACCTATGGCAAGGTGATCCGCGTCACACGCGACGGCGACCCGGTGCCCGGCAATCCGTTCATCGACGAGGACGGCATCGACACGATCTGGTCGCTTGGCCATCGCAACATGCAGGGCGCCGCGATCCATCCCGGTGATGGTGCCTTGTGGACCATCGAGCATGGTCCGCGCGGCGGCGACGAGCTGAACCGGCCGGTGGCCGGCGGCAATTACGGCTGGCCGGTGGTCAGCTACGGGATCGAATACCGGGGCAGCGAGGTGGGCGAGGGCCGGGCCCGCGCGCCCGGTTTCGAGGAACCCGTCTATTACTGGGATCCGGTGATCGCACCGGGCGGCATGATCTTTCACAGCGGCACCGGGTTCGATGGCTGGCAGGGCGATATCCTGATCGGATCGCTCAATCCCGGGGGTCTGGTTCGGCTCAAGCTCGACGGGGACCGCGTCGCCGGAGAAGAGCGGCTGGTCCCCGAACTGGGCCGCGTCCGCGATGTCGAGGAAATGGCGGACGGATCCCTTCTTCTGCTGATCGACGCGCCCGAGCCGTTCGGCGAAATCGTGAGGGTGACCCCCCGTTGATTTTGGAGATCGGGATTTCCATGTTAAGGATAGTGCCCAGATCAAAGGAGGAGACGACATGTCACGTCATCTGATCGACAAATCCGGAGAGCCCGTGTCCAGGGAGATGCGGGCCGCCTTTCTCAAGCTGGACAAGGCAAAGAGGCCTCATCCCACCGTCCGCAAAGCCCATGCGCGGGCAACTTCGCGGAGCGACGATGGCCGCCTTCGCCAGTTTCTGAGGATTGCCCGTGAGGCCGAAAGCTGATCCCGAGATAGGGACTTTTCCCCGCGGCTAAGGGTGATATTGCTGCATGGAAAGGAATGGCCATGCAGCCCCTTCGCGGTATCGCCCTCAAGATCGCCTCTGTCTGTATCTTCGTCGCCATGGCATCCCTGATCAAGGCGACGTCGGACCATGTGCCGCCGGGCCAGGCCGTCTTCTTCAGGTCCTTTTTCGCGATCCCGGTCATCCTTGTCTGGTTGGCCGCTCGTCGGGAACTTGGCTCGGGCCTCAAGACGGCCAACCCAATGGGTCACCTCTGGCGGGGGCTGATCGGAACCACGTCGATGTTCCTCGGCTTTGCCGGGCTTGGCCTTCTGCCATTGCCCGAAGTGACCGCGATCGGCTATGCGGCCCCCTTGCTGGTGGTCGTGTTCGCGGCGATGTTCCTCAACGAAAACGTGCGGCTGTTCCGACTGTCGGCGGTCGTGCTGGGCATGATCGGCGTGATGATCGTGCTGTCGCCGCGCCTGTCGGTCGGTGCCGACCTGAACACGACCGAGACGCTTGGTGCGGTCGTTGTCCTTGGCTCGGCGATCTTTGCGGCGCTGGCGCAGGTCTTCGTGCGCAAACTTGTCCAGACCGAAGGCACGGCTGCAATCGTCTTCTGGTTTTCGGTGACGGCGACATGCCTGTCACTGCTGACGCTCTTCTGGGGCTGGGTCTGGCCCTCCCCGAAAGAGGCGGCCTTGCTGGTTCTGGCGGGTCTTCTGGGCGGGATCGGCCAGATCCTTCTGACGACCAGCTATCGCCACGCCGATGCGTCGCTGATCGCACCGTTCGAATATACCTCGATGCTGCTGGCGCTTGGCGTGGGCTTTTTCGTCTTCGACGAGGTCCCGACGCTGACGATGATCCTCGGCGCCGCGATCATCATCGTTGCCGGTGTCTCGATCATCCTCAGAGAGCGTCATCTGGGGCTGGAACGCGCCCGACAGCGCAAGGCGATGCCGCCCTCCAATTCATGAGCCGCTTGCGCGGCGCGGCGCGGCGGGGTAGCCCGTTTTCATGATCGAAGAAAAATCAGCCCGGCGCAAACAGCAGGTCTTCACCCTCCTGGTCGAGGTCGGCCGGAAGGCGGGCGACGGCCTGCCCGAAGGTGCGACGGGCGGCGCGCTGATGTGCTATGCCTCCGGCGTCGACGAGGCCGAGGCCGTGCGCGAAACCGTGGCGATCCTCAAGCAGGCCGACCTGAACCCCCTTGATGTCAGCGGTTACGGCACGCTGGAGGAACGGCTGGCAGAAGGTCATGACATCGGCGACGAGGAACGGGCGCTGATGGACCGCGCGCTTGACGAAAACAGCGTGATCGTCGCCCAGATGACCCCGTTCTTCGAGGATGGCGAAACGGCCTGATCACGCAGCCTGCATCTGGCGCAGGCTCTGGGCCTCGTAGACGCGCAACAGCTTGCACCGGACAGCCATCTCCGGCGAGAGGATCTCGGGCGGAAGCGAGGTCAGGACCGACCGGAAATGAAGTTCGGGATCGGCGATCATCTGGCTGCAATCGAGGGTTTCGACCACGACACCCGACAACCGGATGGGGACCGGCCGGTCAAGGACCAGTTGATGATACCGGATCAGCGGGTCCGCCAGAAGGTCATGGGACGGCCGCGCCGGGACGATTGCCACATTGTCCTTCAGATGGCGGACCTGAACGGCGACTTCCTGTTCGCCGAACAGGTATTCCACCGCCACCCCACGGAGTCTGAGCCGCGCGGTCCCGGCAAGGACAAGCGGCGTCCGCGCGCCGTGATAGGGCGTGTTGAGCCTGAACGGCGCGATCCCGCCACCTGCGGGCATCTCCGTCGATCCAGCCCATCTGACCTGAGCGGGCCTGCCATCCGCTGCCATGATCTCGCAGCCGCGGACAATGCTCGATAGCGGCTTGAGCCGGCCATCGGGCGTCTCGACCAGACCCGATCCATCCAAACCCGGAACCGGCCCAACAGGGGCCAGCCCCTCGGCTGTGGCGAGGTAGATCACCTCGTCCGAGATGCGGCAGGTTTCCGGCCGGGTGACAAGGCGGCGCAGCTCCGTCATCGAAAGGCCCAGCGAAGACGGGATCGGTCGAATGCGGTATTCCCCGATCGATGGGATTTCGGCCCAGAGATAGCCAAGCCGGGCCTCAAGGTCCCAGCCATACTGGATCGTCATGCGCGATCCGGCCGGGCATCCCGGCAGGTCAAGCGTCACGAGAAGATCGGCGTCCCCCCGTCGCATCATCAGGGCGACCGTTCCGTCGGGATCGACACGGATCGTGAAAAGAAACGGAACCGGATCGCGCATCGACATCCGGACCACGTTCTCCGGCGCGGTCACCGGATCGCACAACCGCTCGAGGCGGATCGTGCCACGTGTCGGAACGGCGCCGTCGAGGACGGGCGGCGGCGACGGTGCGGCTTGCATCTCATGCGCCGAGCCCAGGCCCGAAGGCTCGAACTTGCCGCCCCCCGCATCACGCATCCCGATCCAGCGACAAAACATTACTCCGGCACCCATGCCTTGAACCGCTCCGCGTGGAACGCCATCTGAAACTCGATGGCCGATGAAATGACATCCAGACCGAACGCCCCCGCCGGCCAGCAAGACGAAGGCAAAGGCCCGTTGTCGGTAACTAGAGCGGCCGAACGACCCGTCATGTGGTCAAAAGGATCTGCGTCAACACAAGCCGTGGAAGTGTCGCGCGCCCGCCACACTCATTTGGGCATTGTTCGCCCTCGCGGCGGCCGGTAGTCAGATCCCGATCAAGTCAGGAGCAAGAGATGGACCAGATAGATCCGGTCGAATTGACGCGCGACCTTGTCAGATGCCCCTCGGTGACGCCCGAGGAGGGCGGGGCGATCGGCCTGCTTGAAAAGCTGCTCGATGCGCATGGTTTTGACTGCACCCGGGTCAACCGTGGCGAGGTGTCGAACCTGTTCGCCCGGTGGGGCAGCAAGCAAGAAGCCCGGACATTCGGTTTCAACGGCCATATCGACGTGGTCCCGATCGGAAACCGCGAGGACTGGTCCGTCGACCCCTTCGGCGCCGAGTTGCGGGATGGCACGATCTATGGCCGTGGCGCAGCCGACATGAAATCGGGAGTCGCGGCCTTTGCCGCCGCGGCGATAGATTTCGTGGCCCAGACGCCGCCCGACGGTGCCGTGATCCTTGCGATCACGGGGGACGAAGAGGGCGATGCCGTCGACGGAACGGCGGCCCTTCTCGACTGGATGGCCGAGAACGGCGAGGTGATGACCCATTGCCTCGTCGGAGAGCCGACCTGTCCGTCGACCATGGGCGAAATGATGAAGATCGGCCGCCGCGGGTCGATGACGGCCTGGTTCACCGTGACCGGCGTGCAGGGGCATTCGGCCTATCTCGATCGCACGCGCAACCCGTTGCCCGCGATGGCGCGGCTGATGGACCGTCTGTCGAGCCATGAGCTGGATGCCGGCACCGACCATTTCGACCCCTCCACGCTGGCCGTGGTGACGATCGACACCGGAAATCCGGTCAACAACGTGATCCCGGCCGAATGCCGCGGCGCGGTGAACATCCGGTTCAACGACCGCCATTCCGGCGCATCGCTGACCGAATGGTTGCAGGCCGAAGCCGACCGCGTGGCCCATGAATTCGGCGTCACCATCGACATGACGGTCAAGGTTTCGGGCGAGAGCTTTGTCACGCCTCCGGGGGAATTGTCCGATCTGGTGGCGGCCTCGGTCGAGGCTGTGACAGGCCGCAGGCCCGAATTGTCGACATCCGGGGGTACCTCGGATGCCCGGTTCGTGAAGGACCATTGTCCGGTGGTGGAGTTCGGTCTTGTGGGCCAGACCATGCACAAGGTCGACGAATGCGTCGCGGTCGACGATATCCGGATGCTCAAGGACATCTATTCCCGAATCCTGGCCGATTATTTCGCATGACGATCCAGATCGGCGAGACGGACGATCTCGACACCTGTCTCGAGTTGCGCCGCATCGTGTTCATCGAAGAACAGGGTGTCAGCCTCGAGGAAGAAATGGATGGTCGCGACGGCGGGGCCATTCATCTTGTCGCGCGCCTCGACGGAAAGGCGATCGGCACGGCCCGGATCCTCATTTCGGACGGTGTGGCCAAGATCGGGCGGGTCTGCATCCTTGCGCCATTGCGCGGGCAGGGCCACGGTCAGGCTCTGGTGCGTGCCTGTTGCACGGTGGCGGCCAGCCGCGACGGGGTCCGGCTTGCCAAGCTGGGCGCCCAGACCCATGCCATCGGCTTTTACGAGGCGCTTGGATTTGTCGCGCAGGGACCGGTCTATGACGATGCGGGCATCCCGCACCGGGACATGACGCGCCCCCTGTGACGCACGCTCCGTGACGTGCGATCCGATTGCCCGGTGACGTGCCGCGCGGGCCGTGCTAGGCGAAGAACATGACCGGTATCCCGACGCGCGAGGCGATCCTTGAATGGATCGCCGACAACCCGACCCTGACCTCGAAACGCGACATCGCCAAGGCCTTTGGCGTGAAGGGTGCCGCGCGGATCGACCTCAAGCAGGTCCTGCGCGAGCTCGAGGAGGAGGGTCTGCTGCAAAAACGCCAGCGCAGCTATCGTGACCCCGAAAGATTGCCTCCGGTGACGGTGCTCGAGGTGCGCGCCCCGGATGTTGATGGCGACCTCTTCGGCAAGCCGCTGGAATGGCATGGCGAGGGGCCGGAACCGGTGATCCTGCTCTTGCCACGGGAGTCGGACCCGGCGCTGGGCGCGGGCGACAGGATCCTTGCCCGCCTGACAGAGGCCGAACCGGGCGAGGATCACGGCTATACCGGGCGCCTCATCCGCCGCATCGGAAGCAATCCGCTGCGCATTCTGGGCGTGTTTCGCAAGACCTCCGAAGGCGGGCGCATCCTTCCCATCGACAAGGGGTCGGCCAAGGAATGGACCGTCCCCGCCGACAAGGCGATGAACGCGAAGGATGGTGAACTGGTCGAGGCCGAACAGGCCGGCCCCAAGGGCCGCCTTGGCCTGCCGAGGGCCCGTGTCATCGCCCGGCTGGGTGATCCGACCGCGCCCAAGGCCGTCAGCCTGATCGCGATCCACCAGCACGGCATCCCCGACCATTTCCCCGACGAGGCGGTGGCCGAGGCCGACCGCGCGAAACCCGCGGGCCTCAAGGGGCGCGAAGATCTGCGCGATCTGCCGCTACTGACCATCGACCCTGCCGATGCGCGCGATCGCGACGACGCGGTTCTGGCCATTCCCGACGACGACCCGAAAAACGAGGGCGGGTTCATCCTGTGGGTCGCGATTGCCGATGTGGCCCATTACGTCCGCCCCGGGTCTGCGCTGGACCGCGAGGCAAGGAAACGCGGCAATTCCACCTATTTCCCCGACCGGGTGGTTCCGATGCTGCCCGACAGCCTGTCGGGTGACCTGTGTTCGCTCCATGAAAACGTGCCGCGCGCCTGCATCGCGGTGGAGATGAGGATCGACGCCTCGGGGCACAAGCTGTCGCACCGGTTCGTGCGGGGTCTGATGTCCTCTGTCGCGTCGCTCAACTACGTGGAGGTTCAGGCCGCGATCGACGGCACCCCGAACGACAAGACGGAACCGCTTGTCGAACCGGTTCTGGGGCCGCTTTACGGCGCCTACGAGGCCCTTTGCAAGGCGCGTGCGGCGCGACAGCCGCTGGAGCTTGACCTGCCCGAGCGGCAGATCGTGATCTCTGAGGATGGCAAGGTCGTCTCCGTCGATCAGAAGGAACGGCTGGACGCGCACCGGCTGATCGAGGAATTCATGGTCCTTGCCAATGTCGCCGCCGCCGAGACCCTGATCGCCAAGCGCAGCCCCCTTCTGTTCCGGGTCCACGAGGAACCCAGCCCCGAGAAACTCGATGCGCTGCGTGAGGTGGCCAAGGCGTCGGGCCTGACGCTGGCCAAGGGGCAGGTGCTTCAGACCCAGCACCTGAACCGGCTTCTGGAGCAGGCGCACGAGACCGAACAGGGCGAGTTGATCAGCCTTGCCACCCTGCGGTCGATGACGCAGGCCTATTACAACCCGCAGAATTTCGGGCATTTCGGGCTGGCACTCAAGAATTACGCCCATTTCACCTCGCCCATCCGGCGCTATTCGGACCTGATCGTCCACCGGTCGCTGATTTCCGCCCATGGCTGGGGCGATGACGGGCTGAGCCGCGAAGATATCGACACGCTCGACAAGACGGCCGAACAGATCAGTAATACCGAACGCCGCTCGATGATGGCTGAAAGGGATACGAACGACCGTTACCTCGCGGCCTATCTCAACGATCATGTGGGCGAAGAGATGGGTGGCCGGATCAGCGGGATCGCCAAGTTCGGTGTCTTCGTGTCGCTTGACGGGTCGGGCGCGGATGCGATGATCCCGATCCGCACGCTGGGGGCGGAATATTTCCATTTTGACCGCGAGGCCCAGACCCTGATGGGCAGCGATACGGGCCGCGAGATTTCCATCGGCAAGCGCGTCACCGTGAAACTGAGCGAGGTCGTGCCCGTGACCGGCGGGATCGTGGCCGAGCTTCTGGCCATCGAGAACGAGACCCTGCCCAAAGGTCCGTCCCGCGGCCGGGGAAAGCCGCCCCGCCGCAAGGCCGGGGCCGCCAAGAAAGCCGCCCAGAAGGCCCGCAAGGTCAGCCGACGCCGCAAATAGGGGGCATGGGCGACAAGCTGCCCAGGCAGGCAAGCCGGGCTTTTTGGCCCGGCCCCCCTGCGGTAGGGTCCCTGTGATTGACCCGGTTCGAGAGTTGGTATGGCACTGTCCAGAAGGTTTGTTCTGTCGGGGATCGGCACGCTCGTCCTGACTGGTTGTGCCTCGGGTCAGCCCACGGTTTCGGCCGGCGATACCCTGCCGACCGCCAGGAATCCGCAATGGGATGCTTGGGTTCTGTCGTTCCGGTCCCGCGCGCTGAGCGCCGGCATCCGGGAGCCGGTCTTCGATGCGGCCTTTTCGGCGGCAGGCTATACGCCCGGCGTGATCGAACGCGACCGGAACCAGACCGAAAGTGTCCGCACGCTTGAGGATTACATCGCCATCGTCGCCGACGATGCGCAGATCCGCGATGGGCGCGCCAAATTCGCGCAATATGACGGGTTGCTCCGTCAACTCGAGGCGCAATACGGCGTCGAGGCCCATGTCATCGCCGCGATCTGGGGTGTCGAAAGCCGCTATGGCGCACGGCGCGGGTCGATCCCGGTGATCTCTGCCACATCGACGCTGGCCTATGACGGGCGGCGCGGCGCCTTTTTCGAACGCCAGTTGCTTGCCGCGCTGCGGATCCAGCAGAACGGCGACATCTCGCCCCGCAACATGACCGGAAGCTGGGCCGGCGCGATGGGTCACACGCAGTTCATCCCCACCACATACGAGGCCTATGCCGTCGATTTCCGCGGTGACGGGCGGCGCGACATCTGGGAAGACGATCCGACCGACGGATTGGCCTCGGCGGCCAATTACATCGCGCGGTCGGGCTGGCGCCGGGGGCAGCCCTGGGGTGTCGAGGTGCGCCTGCCAGAGGGGTTTGACCAGCGCCTGACGGGGCGCGGCAGCGGGCGCAGCCCCGACGACTGGGCCGCGCTGGGCGTTCGCGACATGGACGGGCAGGTAGTGCCGAACCATGGGACCGGCTCGATCCTGACGCCGATGGGGCCTGCCGGCCCGGCCTTCATGATCTTTTCCAATTACACGGTCCTCAGCCGTTACAACAATTCGCAGAACTACATCATCGGCGTCGGCTACCTGTCCGACCGGATCGCGGGCGGCCCGCCGATCCGGGGTGGCTTTCCGCCCGACGCGCAGGGCCTGACCATGGCGGACCGTCAGGACATCCAGCGCAGGCTGGCGCAGGCAGGTTTTGATCCCGGCGATGCGGATGGCGTGATCGGCGACAAGACGATCGCCGCAATCCGCGCATGGGAGGCCGCCAACGGATTGCCGGTGACCGGCGTTGCATCGCCCGAGCTTCTGGTCCGGCTGCGCTGATGTGGCGACCGGCGGTCCTGATCGGGTCGATGATCCTTGTTGCCGGGCCCGCATTGACCGAGATTGTCGTACCTGATCCGAAATGGGGGCCCGAACCCGTGGACACCACGATATCGGCAAGCTTCGACGACTGGCTCGCGGCATTCCGCCTGCGCGCGCGGGATGACGGGATATCCTCCGACACCCTTGTTGCGCTGGACGGTGTCGCATGGCTCGAGACCGTGATCGAACGGGACCGGACCCAATTCGAGTTCAGCAAGCCGATCTGGGTCTATCTGGACACCGCGGTCTCGGAGGCGCGGATCGCGAACGGGCGCCGCGCGCTTGAGCGTCATGCCGACCTTTTCGACCGGATCGAGGCTGAATACGGAGTGGATCGGCATGTCGTCGCCGCCATCTGGGGTCTGGAAAGCGCCTATGGCGCGGTTCGTGGCGAGATCGACACGCTCTCGGCGCTGGCGACCCTGGCCGCGGACGGCCGGCGCGGCGCATTTTTCGAGACGCAGCTGATCGCGGCCCTGCGGATCGTCGAAAACGGCGACACCACCGCAGACCGGCTTCGGGGAAGCTGGGCCGGCGCGATGGGGCATACGCAGTTCATGCCCACATCGTTCGAGGCGCTCGCCGTCGATTTCGACGGGGACGGCCGGCGCGATATCTGGGAGGATGCGCCCGACGACGCGCTGGCCTCCGCCGCGAATTTCCTGCGCAACGCAGGATGGGAGACCGGCCAACCCTGGGGCTTCGAGATTGTCCTGCCGGACGGCTTCGACCACATGCTGGCCGATCGCCGCATCCGGCGCGACGAAGAGGCCTGGGAGGAAATGGGAATCGTCCGGGCAAATGGCTCCGCGATGCCGCGTCACGGGCGGGCGGCCGTGCTGTTGCCCGCGGGGGCCGGCGGGGCCGCGTTTCTTGTCTATGACAATTTCGCAGCCCTCGAACGCTATAACACCGCCGACGCCTATGTGATCGCGGTTGGTCATTTGTCGGACCGGCTGCGCGGCGGCGGGCCGATCCAGGGCGACTGGCCCTATGGCGACCGGGCGCTGACATTTGCCGAACGGCAGGAGCTTCAACGCCTGTTGTCGGCGGCAGGGTTCGACACGCTGGGTGTCGATGGCCTGATCGGGCCCAACACGGTCAACGCCATCCGCGCCTATCAGCAGGCGCGCGGCCTGATCCCCGACGGTTATGCTGCCCCCGCGCTTCTTGATCGCTTGCGCGCGGGGGAGTGATCCTTACATCCCTGTCATGATGCGGCAAGGCAAGGCACCTGTTGCTGTCATAGGGTCGCGCTCTCGGCCCGTGGAACGCGGCCTTCCTGTCAGTAGAGAGGGGCGGGGAACCCGATGAAGATACTTGTCATCGAAGACGACGAGACGACCGGAAGCTACATTTCGGACGGCCTCAAGCAGGAGGGGCATTCGGTCGACCTGATCGGCACCGGCAATGCTGGCCTCGTGCAGGCCACGGTCGGGCAGTATGACGTGATCGTCGTCGACCGGATGCTGCCGGGACTTGACGGTCTTTCGGTGGTCAAGACGCTGCGGGGGGCGGGGCAGAAGGCCCCCGTGCTGATGCTGACCGCGCTGGGCGGGGTTGAGGACCGGATCGAAGGCCTGAACGCGGGTGCGGATGATTATCTGGTCAAGCCTTTTGCCTTTGGCGAATTGTCGGCCCGGATCAACGCGCTGGGCCGTCGGCCGCCCGCATCTGACGAGCCCACCGTCCTGAAGGTCCGGGATCTGGAGATGAACCTTCTGACCCGCAAGGTCACCCGCGCCGGACAGGAGATCGACCTTCTGCCCCGCGAATTTGCGCTGCTCGAGCATCTGATGCGGCGCAAGGGCCGGGTGCAGACCCGGACCATGCTTCTTGAATCGGTTTGGGACATCCATTTCGATCCCCAGACGAACGTGGTCGAAACCCATGTCAGCCGGTTGCGGGCCAAGGTCGACAGGCCGTTTGACCATGAACTGATCAAGACGGTGCGCGGATCGGGCTACCGGATCGACGTGGAATGACCGGCGGGAGCGGAGCGATCTTCAGGTCGACACCTCTCCGGCTGACCGTGCGGCTGATCGCGGTCTTTTCCGTGTCGACAGGGCTGAGCTTCGGAGCTGCCTACATGATTGTCGAACGCTCCTCCGACGCGGTCCTGCGCGAACAGGTCCTTCAGAAATTCGAAAGTTACCGGCTTGAGCGGCGGCAGCGCGACCTGTTGGCAAAGGTGATCGACGAGATCACCACCGTTCCGCCCCGCACGACGATCATCGACTACCGGTCCGATGACGGGAACCGGTTTTCAAACGTTCAGGGCCTGCCGTCGCTGGGCGGCGTGTCGATTGTCGGGGCGTCGGAAATCCCGCTGTCGCAGGATCAGCTGGCGAACAGCTATCTGGTGGTCGAGGGGCGGGTCGGCAACGGGCGGCTGACGCTGGCGCAGAACCGCGACCATGTCGAAGGCCTGTTCCGCATCTTCGGGATCATCCTCGTGGTGAACCTCCTGCCGACGCTGGCGATCGGCTCTGTCCTTGGGCTGTGGTCTGCGCGTCGGGCCCGGAACCGGGTCGAGGCGATCCGGGGAACGCTTCGCGAGATGACAGGCGGCAATCTCGAGGCGCGGGTGACGGGGCTGGACGGTGCGCCCGACGACATCGCCGATATCGGGCGGGCGGTGAACCGGATGGCGGCGGCGCAGGCCGCCACGGTCGCTTCGTTGAGACAGGTTTCGGCGGATATCGCCCATGACCTCAAGACACCGATCCAGAGGGTCTCTGTCCAGTTGTCGCGGCTCGAGGAGGCAGGGCTGTCGGGCGAACAGGCCGAGATCGCCGCCCGCGCGCGGCAAGAGACGTCGAGCATCGTCAAGACGTTTCAATCCCTTCTGCAGATCGCCCAGATCGAGGGGGGGCGGATCGAAGAGCAGTTTTCACGGTTCGATCTTGGCGATGTCGTGGCCGGCATTGTCGATGTCTTCGAACCGACCGCCGAGGAAAGCGGGCACAACCTTGTCCTTGTGCGGGAGGGCCCCGCATTCGTGACCGGTGAGCGGCAGCTTCTGGGTCAGGTCACGACAAACCTGATCGAGAACGCCTTGCGGCACGCGCCGCCCGGCAGCCGGATCGAGGTGGCCGTCGGCGCAGGGCCAAAGCCGTTTCTGCGGGTGTCGGATGACGGGCCGGGCATCCCCGAGGACGAGCGCGACAACGTCCTCAAGCGGCACTACCGGCTGGAGCGCAGCCGCACGACCGAAGGCAGCGGTCTTGGCCTTGCGCTGGTTTCGGCGATAGCCGATCTGCACAAAGCCGAACTCAAGCTTGGCGATGCGGAGCCGGGTTTGACTGTGACCCTGACCTTTCCCGAAGCCTGAACGCACTTCGCGCCGCCCGGAAGGGATCGGACGGCGCGAAGGCATCGCTGGAGTAGAGCCCCGTTTCCGGGGTCCGCTGCGATATCAGGTGTCTCTGGTCGGCAATTCGCCCAAGGTCACGCCCAGGGTCATCTGTTCGCCCTTTCGGAAGACCGTCACCTCGACCTCGGTGCCGGGCTGGAAATCGGCGATCGCACGCTGAAGCGCCTGCGGATCTTCCAGTTCCTGTCCTTCGACCTCGAGGATGATGTCGCCGTTCACAAGGCCAGCCTCTTCGGCGGGGCTGTCGGGCGTCACGTCGCCGACCACCGCGCCGACCGGCACGGCATAGCCCAGAACGTTCGCGACGTCTTCGCTCATCGGCCCGATCCGGACGCCAAGCCAGCCGCGCGCGATCATGCCGTCATCGGCCAGGTCGGTGACGACCCGTTCGATCATGTTCGACGGCACGGCAAAGCCGATCCCGTTCGATCCGCCAGACCGCGAAAAGATCGCGGTGTTCATGCCGATGACCTGCCCATCGTCGTTGAACAGCGGGCCGCCGGAATTGCCACGATTGATGGCGGCATCGGTCTGGATGAAGCTGTCATAGGGTCCCGAATTGATGTCTCTCGCAAGCGCGGAGACGACCCCCGTAGTCACCGTGCCGCCAAGACCGAATGGATTGCCGATGGCCATGACGTCGTCGCCCCGGCGCATCGCGTCGGAATCGCCGAAGGTCAGGGCCGCAAAGGTCTCGTCGCTGTCGATCTGGAGAAGGGCGACATCGGTCAGCCTGTCGGTTCCGATCACCTCGGCCGAAAAGCTGCGCCCGTCCTCGAATGTGACGGTGATCTCGGACGCGCCGTCGATCACGTGGTTGTTGGTGACAAGCTTGCCATCCTCCGAGATGACGAAGCCCGTGCCAAGGCCGCGCATCGGCTCGGGGTCGAGATCGGGGAACGGCATGCCCGGGAATCGATCGCCGAAGTGGCGGCGGAATTCATCTTCATCGAAGCCGGGCGGAAGCTCCATCTGCGCCGGCGCGTTGGCCGTCACCTCGATATAGACGACACTGGGCGACACCTGCTCCACCAAGTCGGCATAGCCGCCTTCGGGTGCGGCGAACGTCGCTGTCGGAACTGTCATTGCCGTCGCCGTGGCCAACATGGCCGCCAGCGAAAGGCTGCGTGCAAATCGCAAACTGGGCATCGTGAGAACTCCTGTCTCTGACTGATGTATGAGACACAGATAGAGGCGGGGTTTCACAGATTGGTGGCCGGAGCCTTACAAAGATGAATAGTTTGTCACGCCCGGGTGATGTCTAGCGATCGGGCGTGCAGTCCTGCGTTCCTGCAAGGCAGGCGGCCATCCGATCGAGCATCTCTGGCGCAGGGTCGACAAAGGCCCAGAACGGACAGGGACCGAGTTCAAGTTCATAGGTGCCATCGCCACGGTCGCGGACAAAGGCAAGAACGTCATCGGCCGGCTGCATCCCGCCGCACCAGATTCCGGCACAGGTGGGCTGAAGCCACAGATCCGTGGTGTAGGGGATGGTGAAACCGTCGGTGTCGAGGGCCATGCCCGAAAAGGTCGCGGGGACCGGGTCGATCGTTTCACCTTCGCTGCGTTCGTCGAAGGCGGGCATCGCCGATCCATCGAACGTGAAACTTCCATGAAGGACGATATAGGTGTCCTCGGATGCCGCGGCCTCGGCGAAGGCGCGGACCGGATCGGGCCGAAGACAGGAGAGCGACAGGGCAGGCCCCGCCAAGAGGCTGGCAAGGGCCGCAAGCGCAAGTGTCTTTCCAGGTCCGGTCATATCAGGCCTCCCAATTCATCCAGAACGCGGGCATAGACCGCGCGCTTGAATGGGACGATCCCCGGAACCAGATCCTTGGGGTCGGCCCAGCGCCAGACCGAGAATTCAGGATCCTCGGTCTGGATATTCACCTGATCGTCGGTGCCCAGAAACCGCATCAGGAACCATTTCTGTTCCTGCCCGCGATACCGCCCCTTCCAGCGCTTGTTGACGATTTCGGGTGGAAGGTCATAGAGGATCCAGCCCGCCGTTTCACGTTCGATCCGGACAAGGTCGCGGCTGACCCCGGTTTCTTCCTCCAGTTCGCGCAAGGCCGCGTCGCGGGCGCTTTCGCCCTCGTCGATGCCGCCTTGCGGCATCTGCCAGGCCGGTTCGGGCCAGTCGCGCCTTTGACCCACGAAGACCCGCCCCTCGGCATTTACCAGCATCACGCCGACACAGGGCCTGTATGGAAGCTTGGCGATCTGCTCGGCCGAAGGGACGGTCTTGTGCGTGGCCACGTCGATCATTCCGTGGCTGACGGGATCGCCCGTGCCGGCGCAAGAGCCGAGAGACCCTTCAGGATATCAAGGGCATAGGCCAGCTGATAATCCTGTTCGCGCAGGGCGGCGGATGCTTCGGCACGGGCCCGGTCATCCTCGATCACACGAAGCTGATCGTCGCTCAGCGTCTCGTTCGACAAAGCGTCGGGCAGGTCGGACTCGCTGATGAACTGACCGTTCTCCTCATCTTCTTCGTTATCAAGACGGCGGGGCGGTTGCTCGACGATGATGTCGGGCGAGATGCCCAGAGCCTGGATCGAGCGGCCCGACGGCGTGTAGTAGCGCGCGGTGGTGATCCGCATCGCGCCGTCGCCGCGCAGTGGCATGACCGTCTGGACCGATCCCTTTCCGAAGGATTGGGTGCCCACGACGATGGCCCGGCGATGATCCTGAAGGGCGCCGGCCACGATCTCGGACGAACTTGCCGATCCGCCATTGATCAGGACGACGATCGGAAGGCCCTCGGCCAGATCGCCCGGCGTGGCGTTGTAGCGGTCGCCATCCTCGGGAAGCCGCCCCCGGGTCGAGACGATCTCGCCCGCGTCGAGGAAGGCATCGGCCACATAGATCGCCTGGTTGAACAGGCCGCCCGGATTGTTGCGCAGATCGAGAACGATGCCGTTCACGTTGTCGATTCCGCCGGCCTCTTCGATCTGTTCGGCCAGTCCGTCGCGCAGGTTGGGCAGGGTCTGGTCGTTGAAGGTGCTGACCCTGAGGACGACGCTTTCTCCCTCCGACCGGGCGCGCACGGCCGTCAGCCGGATCGTGTCGCGGATGATCGACACCTCGAAGGGCTCGGCCTCGCCCTCGCGGACGACGGTGATGATGATCTCGGATCCGACCGGACCGCGCATCATCTCGACCGCTTCGTCCAGGGTCAGGCCCAGAGTGTTCACGCCATCGACGGCGGTGATGAAATCGCCCGCCTGGATGCCCGCGGCATCGGCGGGTGTCCCGTCCATGGGAGAGACGACCTTGACCCATCCCTCTTCTTGCGTGACCTCGATGCCCAGACCGCCGAATTCGCCGCGGGTCTGGAACTGCATGTCCGCCGCGTCGTCGGGGCTGAGATAGCTGGAATGCGGATCAAGCGAGGTGAGCATCCCGTCGATCGCGGCCTCGATCAGATCCGACGGGTCGACCTCCTCGACATATTGCGAGCGGATCCGTTCGAAGATGTCGCCGAACAGGTCAAGCTGTTCATAGACGCTTGAACTGCGCTCGGCCTCCTGTGCGACGAGCGGACCCGCGATCTGTGACGTGGTAACCAGGCCGAGAAACGTGCCCCCGGCTGCGGCCATAAGAAATTTTTTCATGCCTGCTTTCCCATTTGTCTCATTGAATCGCGAACCATGTCGCCGGATCTGGCACAGACTGCCCTTCTCTCACCTCGAGATAAAGCGTCTCGCTCCGGCTGCCCGCGCCACTTGTCAGAGTTTCGGTCAAAATCGCGTCAACACCCGGTGTGGCCCCCCCCATCAGCCCGACCGGCGCGCCTTCGGGGATAACCTGCCCGGCCTCACCGAAGACTTCGGACAGGCCCGCGATGATGAAAAGGACATCGGCGGCCGGTTCAAGAATGATGACATTGCCATAATCCAGAAGCGGGCCTCGAAACCGGATGGTGGCCGCGGCCGGTGTCGTCACCAGCGCGCGGGGGCGGGCCGCGATCACGATGCCGGGGCGCACGATGCCTGCGGCATCGGCCTCACCGGCGCGGCGGATCACCTCGCCCTGAACGGGCAGGGGCAGCGTTCCCTTGCGGTCGGTGGCATCGGGGACAGGCCCCGAAAGCTCGCGGTCGACGACATCGGCAAGGCCGCTTGCAAAGGCATCGAGCGTTTCGGTCGACGCGATCAGAACGGCGGTCGCGACCGGGTCCTCGGTAAACCGGCGGGGCAGGTCGGTGCGTTCCTGGATCGCGTTGGCCAGCTGGGCGCGTGCCTCCTGTGCGCCGACCAGACCTTCCTGAAGGGTTTCTGCCGCGCTGACCTGAAGGTCGCGCAGCTGCATCACCTCTTCGAGATCGGCCCTCAGCGCATCGACCCGGGTCTGAACCGCCGGCGTCACTTCCGATACCAGCATGCCGGACCGCGCGGTCCCAAGTGGCCCGGCCGGATGCAGAAGCAGAAGGGGCGCCGGTGCCCGGCCCATGACCTGAAGTGCGGCCAGCAACTCCCCCACTTCGTCGGAGCGCGCCTCCAGTTCGACGCGCAGGGCACGTTCGCGGATCGCGGCTCGGCGCAACCCGTCGCGCAGCGCCACCAGCCCGTCTTCATAGGCCTGAACCGTCTCGGTCAGCGCGGCGACCCTGTCACGCGAACTGCCGGCCTCATTCAGAAGGATCGACGCTGCTTCCAGCCTGTCGGCCGCTGCCGCGGCGGTGGCCGCGGTCTCGCCCTGTGCCCAGAGCGGGCCCGAGGCGACAGCCAGAAGAAGCGTCAGCCACCGCATGCTAGCGCCGGACGATCAAGGTCGTGCCGGTCATTTCCGGCGGCAGGTCCAGCCCCATCAGATCAAGCACGGTGGGGGCAAGATCGGCCAGCCGGCCGTTGCGCAGGCTCGCCCCTTCGGGCGCGCCGCAGACGATGACGGGCACGGGGTTCGTTGTATGCGCGGTGTGCGGACCGCCTGTTTCGGGGTCCACCATCATCTCGCAATTGCCGTGATCTGCGGTCACGATGATCGCGCCGCCCTGCGCCTCGACCGCCTCGACCGCGCGGCCAAGGCCGTTGTCGACGGCCTCGCAGGCCCGGATCGCCGCGGACAGATCGCCGGTATGACCGACCATGTCGGGATTGGCGAAGTTCACGACAATCAGGTCATAGCCCGCGCCGATAGCCGAGACGAGGCTGTCGCTGACCTCGCCCGCCGACATCTCGGGTTGCAGATCATAGGTCGCGACCTTGGGCGATTTGGGCATGTGCCTGTCTTCGCCCGGTTCGGGTTCTTCCTTCCCGCCATTGAGAAAGAAGGTCACGTGGGGATACTTCTCCGTCTCCGCCAGCCGGAACTGCCGCAGGCCATGGGCAGCGACCCATGCACCCAGAGTGTTCACGATATCGCGTTTGGGAAAGACGGCGCGATACCACGCCATGTGCCTGTCGGAATATTCGACCATGCCCAGCCGCGCTGCCAGCGCCGGTGCATCACCCCGGTCGAACCCGTCGAAGTCCGGATCGGCGATCGCGGCGAGGATTTCGCGCGCCCGGTCGGCCCGGAAGTTCAGGCAGAAGAGGCCGTCGCCCCTCGCCATGCCTGCATAGTCGCCGATCACGGTGGCGGGGATGAATTCATCCGTCTTGCCATCGGCAAGCGCGTCCCGCACGGCGTCAAGCGGCGACTGCGCGCGCGGCGCCTTGCCAAGGACCATTGCGTCATAGGCGGTTTCGACCCGCTCCCACCGGTTGTCGCGATCCATCGCGTAATAACGCCCGATCACCGTGCCGATTGTCGCGCCGTCAGGCAGACGGTCTGCCAGATCGCCCACGAAATGTTCGGACGAGGTGGGCGCCACATCGCGGCCATCGGTGATCGCGTGGATGATCACAGGAACACCGGCCCCTGCGACGATCCCGGCGGCGGCGATCACGTGGTCGATGTGGCCATGGACCCCGCCATCGGAGATGACGCCCATCAGGTGCGCCGTGCCGCCCGTCTTCTTGAGCGTGGCGGCAAAGCGGGCGATCTCGTCGTTGCGGGCAAAGGATCCGTCCTCGATGGCCAGGTCGATCTGGCCAAGGTCCATCGCCACGACCCGGCCCGCGCCGATATTGGTATGACCGACCTCGGAATTGCCCATCTGTCCGCTGGGCAGACCGGCATCGCGGCCATGGGTCAGAAGCCGGGCGTTCGGACAGGACGACATGATCCTGTCGAAGGCCGGCGTCTTCGCAAGATAGGGGGCATTGGCCTCGGTGCGATCACTCAGACCCCAGCCATCCAGAATGCACAACACCACGGGTTTGCGACCGGACATCTGCCTGTTCCTTTCGTAACTGTGCGCCTTGTAACGGCCCCAACCGGAAAGTTGAACGGCCCTGCCGCGATGAAAGGCAAGAATTCGCCCGGATCAGTCCCGGTGATAGGGGCCGCCCGCGAGGATCGTGGCCGCGCGATACAGCTGTTCGCTCAGCATCACCCGGACCAGCATGTGCGGCCAGACCATTTTTCCGAACGACAGCGCCAAGTCGGCGCGGGCGCGCAGGGGTGGGTCGATCCCGTCGGCGCCACCGATGACAAGGGCAAGGTCCGACCGTCCGTCATCGCGCCAGCGGGCCATCTGCCGGGCGAAATCCGGCGACGACATCGGCTGCCCCCGTTCATCGAGGACGCAGATCACTGCACCTTCGGGGATCGCCCTGTCCAGCAGGGCCGCCTCGGCGGACATGCCGCCGCCCTTGCGGTCCTCGACCTCGCGGCATTCGACAGGGCCAAGACCAAGAGCCCGGCCCGTCCTGTCGAATCGCTTGAGATAATCGTTTATCAGCTCGCGTTCGGGGCCCGCGCGCAAGCGACCCACGGCGCAAATGGTGATTTTCATCAGGCCGGAGGTTTCAGCGGAATTGCGCCGCGGCCCCGCCCTGCGGCATCCACATCTTCTCGAGCTGGTAGAACTCGCGCACTTCGGGCCGGAAGACATGCACGATGATGTCGCCCGTATCGATCAGGACCCAGTCTCCCGTCTCCTTGCCCTCGACCTTGGACAGGATGCCATGCTCGGCCTTGAGCCTGTCGGTCAGCTTTTCCGCGATCGCGGTGACCTGACGCGATGACCGGCCCGAGGCGATGACCATCCAGTCGCCCATCTCGGATTTGCCGCGCAGATCAATCTGCACGATGTCTTCGGCCTTGTCGTCTTCCAGGGATCTGAGGACCGCGTTCAGCAGCATGTCGCTGGTGGTTCGGGTCATTGTCCGGTCTCCGGGCGCGAGCCCCTGAGCCGTTGTCGAAGCAGCCTGTGCTGCCTGAGAGTGAAGGGACAGTTCATTTTCCTCCTGACGCGCGCCGATCCAAGCCCCGGCGCCGGGCCTGAGTAAAGAATAGCGTCGCTGGCATGACTTTTCAATGAAAGCCATCGAACCTCTCACCCGCAAGGCGGATCTGTTGCGCGGTGCGGGCAGTCATGCAAGAATTGCGTCAGGTTCAGAAGGATAGAACATGCCCGCACGCTGGCGTCATCACAGACAGCGCGGACCTGTTTCTGCCCTGCAAATGCGTTTGCAGGGCTGATCAGGGAACGCTTTCGCCCGGTCTGCCCGAGTTTCGCGGCCGTCGTTTCTTTTGACAGACCGAAAGTCCTCTTGATGACACAGATCAACCTTCGCGCCCTCGGGATAACCCTGGGCACACCCCTTTTCTCCAATCTCGACCTCACTCTCGGCAAGGGCAGCCGGCTCGGCCTTGTTGCCGCGAACGGGCGCGGCAAGACCACGCTTCTGCGCGCCATCGCCGGATTGGTGGAGCCGACCACCGGCGAGATCACCCGCGCCCGCGGCCTTCGGGTCGGATATCTTGAACAGGATCCACCAGCGGAATTCGCGGCCTTGACCGTCCACGAGGTGGTCAGGGGCGGCCTTGATCCCGAGGTCGCCGATTACGAAAGCTGGCGGGCCGATATCGCGCTGGACGATCTGCACATTCCCTCCGACCTGCATCAGGCGACCTTCGGCAGCCTGTCGGGCGGCTGGCAAAGGCTGATCATGCTGGCCCGTGTCGCGGTGGCAGAGCCCGATGCGATCGTGATGGATGAACCGACGAATCACCTCGACCTGATGCGGATCGGGTTTCTCGAACGGTGGATCGCGGCCCGGCCCCGCGACATGGCGATGATCGTGGCAAGCCATGATCGGGCGTTCCTCGATTCGGTGACGAACCGCACCCTGTTCCTGCGGCCCGAGGGGTCGCGCGATTTCGCGCTGCCGTTCAGCCGGGCCCGGGTGGCGCTGGACGAGGCGGACGAGGCCGATGGCCGCCGTTTCGACAACGAGATGAAGAAGGCCGCGCAATTGCGCAGGCAGGCGGCCAAGCTCAACAATATCGGGATCAATTCCGGCTCGGACCTTCTGGTCAAGAAGACGAAGCAGCTGAAGGATCGGGCCGAAAAGGTTGAACAGGCCTCCCGCCCCGCCCACAAGGAGCTTTCGGCCGGGGCGATCCGGCTGACCAATAGCGGGACCCACGCCAAGGCGCTTATCAGTCTGGAAAACGCGACGATCGCGACGCCTGACGGGCGCGCCCTGTTCGACACCGGCCGCACATGGATCAATCGCGGAGATCGGGTCGTCATCCTTGGCCCGAACGGGGCCGGAAAGACGCGGCTCATCACGCGGATCGCGGCTGTCCTTCGGGGGGACGAGGATCCGGAGATCCGGGCCACGCCATCCGTGATCGCCGGTATTTCGGATCAGCAGCTCAGCCAGATCGACGAGGCGGCAACGCCGATGCAGGTGATCACCGGTCAGTTCGACATCGGGGATGCGCGGGCGCGGGCGGCACTTGCCGGTGCGGGGATGGATGTCCGATTGCAGGAGGCGAAGGTCTCGGCCCTGTCGGGCGGGCAGAAGGCGCGTCTTGCGATGCTGGTCCTGCGTCTGTCGCAGCCGAATTTCTACCTTCTGGACGAGCCGACGAACCACCTGGACATCGAAGGGCAGGAGGCGCTGGAATCCGAGATCGTGGGACGCGAGGCCACCTGTCTGATCGTCAGCCATGACCGAAGTTTCGTGCGGTCGGTGGGCACCCGGTTCTGGCAGATCGACCGCCGCCGCCTGATCGAGGTGGAAAGCCCCGAGCCGTTCTTTGCCGAGGCGCTGGGCGAGGAGGCGGGGTAGCCGCTACTCCTCCGTCAATTCGGTGACGATCGAGATGTCATAGGTGGTGGCCTCGTCGCCGACGAGACCCGCGACGTCGTCCCCGATGATGATGATGCCTTCGGCGTCGCCGTAGAAAACGCCCGAAATGTTCGACGGCACGATGATGTAAGTCAGCCCGTCGAAATTGCCTGTGACGGTCGCGGTGATGTCGCCCCCGGCGGATCCGGTCCTGTCGAAACTGCCCTCGGTCATGGCCAGAGCGCCCTCGACCGGGGCATCGGTGTCGTCGACAAAATCGGTGGCTGTCCCGAAAACTGTTTCCGAATCGAATTCGACCGTCAGGCCCGCAACCCCGACCGCATTCAGGCCCGCCGTGCTCGAGATTTCGGCGGTGCCCTGATAGCGGGCTGTGCCGTTCGGCAGCAGATCGGCCGGGTTCATGAGACCAAGTGCGATATTGGCGTCCTCGATCTCCGACGCGATCGCCTGACCGTCGGCGAATGTCTGGAACGTGATCGGGTCCGGCCCGGTATCGGCGTCGGGATCGGGCGTCGCGGTGCCACCGCCACAGGCGGCCAGAGCAAGGAAGAGGGCTGCGGAACAGGAATGTTTGATCATGACAAGAATGCTACTCTTTACTGTTTTTCGACGTGACTTCGCCCAGGACCCGGACTTCTCGCTGGGGGAAGGGGATGGAAATGTCATTGGCTTCGAATGCGTCCCAAAGCGCAAGAAAGACATTGCCCCGAATGTTGGTCAAGCCCCCGGTCGGATCGCGGATCCAGAAGCGCAGGACATAATCCACGCTTGAATCGCCAAAGCCGACGATGTGGCAGACAGGGGGCCGCGTCGTCAGAACCCGATCCACCGAAGAGGCCGCCTCGATCGCGATGCGCCGCACGTCGTGGGGATTGTCGGCGTAGGACGTGCCGAAATGGATGTCGAGCCGCACGAAATCGTTGGAATGCGACCAGTTCACCACCTGTCCGGTGATCAGATCCTCGTTGGGGATCAGGAATTCCTTGCCGTCGCGCGTGGTGATCGAGGTATAGCGCGCGCCCAGCGTGTTGATCCAGCCAAAGGTCTCTCCGAGGCTGATGACGTCGCCGGGCTTGATCGACTTGTCCAGAAGGATGATCACGCCCGACACAAGGTTCGAGACGACCTTTTGCAGGCCAAAGCCCAGACCGACGCCGATCGCACCCGACAGGACCGCAAGGCCGGTCAGGTCGATGCCGACCGCCCGGATGCCGATCATGAAGGCCGCGGCATAAACCGCGATCTGCACGAACTTGACGATCAGCTCCTGCATCGAGGGGCTGATATCTTCGTTTCGCCTGACCCGGCTTTCGGTCGTGCGCGACACGAACCGCGCCAGTGCCACCAACAAGCCCAGAACGGCGGCGGCCTGCACCACAAGCAGGAGAGAGATCCGTAATTCGCCGATCGAAAAGCCCAGCGAATCCAGAAGGCGGGCGGCCTCTTCCTTGAGGCCAAGGATATGCAGCGTCACCCAGATCGTCGCGCCATAGCGCACCAGCTTGCGCAGCAGCGGACTTTGGATCAGCCGGGTCGCGAACACCACGGCCAGCCAGGCCGTGGCCAGCGTCGCGATGATGGCAAGCAGGTAGCTGCGCGAAGGCCAGGTGACCTCGCGCATGATCCAGATGATTGCCCAGATCAGCGCCACGAAAAAGATCGCCCGAAGCCGCTGATGGATGACCACGAGGATCCGCATCCTCCATTTGGGCCAGTTCTCGCGCTGTCCCATCCAGTTGCGGATCGGGGGGCCGAGGATCGCGCGCAGAATGTGGGCCACGGCCAGGACCGCGATGGCGATCCCGATCTGATACAGGTTCCACGTCCGGAACAGGCTTTCTCCCAAGGTCAGCCCCTGATCCAGAAGCGACTGTCCGATATCTATGAAATCCTCGAGCGAATCCGCGGGCGGTTCGGGGGCCTCGGGGCCGGGGGGATCGTCCTGGATATGGTTCGCCACCTGCATCCTCTGCCACTTGGGGTGACCGAGCGTTGCATACCGCGAATTGCCTTAGCAAGCCGTAGATCGGCGGCGGAGGTGCGCCGCCGCTTGTCAGTCGAGGGTGAAGGCAACCTCGTTCCGGCGCTTCCAGGGCGGGGTCATCGGCGCGTCGTAATAATGGTAATGCGCAGGCTCGCGATAGGAAATGCCGGCAACATCGAGCGCGCTGCGCAACTCTGTCTCTCGCGCCTCGACCGCGCTTGTCGTGGGTCTGCCGGAATAGATCAGCACGGCCTGCCTGTCGCCGCCCGCCTCGACAAGCCGGATCGACGGGCTGTCGGGTGTCGGCAACGTCTCCATGCTGTAATCGGAGGGCATCATGAAGGTGACCGTCCAGTATCCCTCGCCGCCCGATTGACCGACGGGCGCGGTCATGTCGATGCGTTCGGATTGCGCGACGGGCGAGGTCATCGCGACCTTTGCACTGCTGGTATTGCCGCCGAAGATGTATCCGGCCAGAACCTGAAATCCGCGGCTCAGCGCGCCTGACCGGTCACCCGAGACCGTCACCTCGGCGAGGATATGGGGAGCGTATCGCCGGATCTCGACCTCCCCGATCCGCTGTTCGACCGTGTAGGGCGGTGAATCGTATTTGCCATAGCTGTCGGCCGAGGCGCCGACCGGCAGGGCCGCCGCCGCACCGGCAAGCATTCTGGACAGGACGGACATTGCACACCTCTGTTTGCCTGTGACTGTTACGGCGGGCCCGGCACGCTGGATCATCCGGGCCTTGCGATGCAAGGGGTCATGGGTGTATCCGGGCAGACATGAAACGCATCTTCACCATCTGTGACCGGACCCGCCTGATCGAGCGGTTTCACGGTGCGGCGCGCACGGTGCTGGCGCGTCTATAGCTGCCCGTCCTTTCCGACGTTTCCGACATTCTGACATCACCGGGAGTGGACCCATGTCCCCCAAGACGCTTTATGACAAAATCTGGGATGCTCACCTGGCCCACGAGGCCGAGGACGGCACCTGCCTTCTGTATATCGACCGCCACCTCGTTCACGAGGTGACCAGCCCCCAGGCATTCGAAGGGCTGCGCATGGCGGGTCGCAAGGTGCGCGCACCGGAAAAGACGATCGCCGTGCCCGATCACAACGTGCCCACCACCATGGGCCGCGAGAACCCCGACCAGATGCCCGAGGACAGCCGCATCCAGGTCGCCGCGCTCGACAAGAACGCCAAGGATTTCGGCATCCATTACTATCCCGTCTCCGACGTGCGGCAGGGCATCGTGCATATCGTCGGCCCCGAACAGGGCTGGACGCTGCCCGGCATGACCGTGGTGTGCGGTGACAGCCATACAGCCACGCATGGGGCATTCGGCGCGCTGGCCCACGGCATCGGCACCTCGGAGGTCGAGCATGTCCTTGCGACCCAGACGCTGATCCAGCGCAAGGGCAAGAACATGAAGGTCGAGATCACGGGCAAGCTGGCCCCGGGTGTCACGGCCAAGGACATCACGCTGTCTGTGATCGGCAAGACCGGGACCGCCGGCGGGACAGGCTATGTCATCGAATATTGCGGCGAGGCGATCCGCGATCTGTCGATGGAAGGCCGGATGACCGTCTGCAACATGGCGATCGAGGGCGGCGCGCGTGCTGGCCTGATCGCGCCGGACGAAAAGACATTCGACTACGTCAAGGGCCGCCCCCATGCCCCGAAAGGTGCGCAATGGGACGCCGCCCTTGCCTGGTGGAAGACGCTCTATTCCGATGATGACGCGCATTGGGACAAGGTCGTCACCATCCGCGGCGAGGATATCGCGCCGGTCGTGACATGGGGCACCTCGCCCGAGGATGTGCTGCCCATCACCTCGGTCGTGCCCGCACCCGAGGATTTCGAGGGTGGCAAGGTCGGCGCGGCGAAGCGGTCGCTCGACTACATGGGGCTGACGCCCGGCACACCGCTGAACCAGATCGAGATCGACACCGTCTTCATCGGGTCCTGCACCAATGGCCGGATCGAGGATCTGCGCGCCGCGGCCGAGATCCTGAAGGGCAAGAAGATCGCGGTGAAACGCGCGATGGTCGTGCCCGGGTCGGGCCTTGTGCGCGCCCAGGCGGAGGAAGAGGGTCTTGCCGACATCTTCAAGGAGGCCGGATTCGAATGGCGCCTTGCGGGCTGTTCGATGTGCCTTGCCATGAACCCCGACCAACTGTCCGAGGGAGAGCGATGTGCCGCCACCTCGAACCGCAACTTCGAGGGTCGTCAGGGCCGTGGCGGTCGCACCCACCTGATGAGCCCTGCCATGGCCGCCGCGGCGGCCGTGACCGGGCGTCTGACGGATGTGCGCGAGATGATGTAGACGGGCCGTCCTGTCCGAATCGCAAAGGCCGCCCCGTTCAGGGCGGCCTTTTTCGTTTAGGCGACAGATGCGGTGAAAAAAGGCCCCGCCCGGGCCAACTCCGGGCGGGGCCGCGATTTCGGGTCTCACCGGGACCGGTCAGGCGGGGAGGGCCGCCACAGGGGTCCGGTCCCGCCCGAAATGCTTTGCGTTCAGCATGAAGACCAGCGCAATTGTCGCGGCCTGCAAGATCAGGGAAGGGGCGGTCGCGGCCCAGTAGACGGCCGAGAATTTCTCGATGATGCCGGCCTCGACAAGGCCCTTGTTGACGAAGAACTGCAACATGACCGACAGCGCGACACCGGGGCAGACCAGCGCATAGCTGACGGGGCTGCGCTCGGGGCCCGAGACGAAGCGGCCGAAATAGCCCTGCGACCGCATGACCGCCCAACCGAATAGACCCACGATCAGCTGGATCGACAGCAGCGGCATCAGAAGCGTGAAGCTGCCGGCATCACCGCCATGAACATCGAAGTGAACGTGCAGACCATGGCCCTGGCGCATCCAGGCAATGGCAAGCACGGTGATCAGCGGGATCGCGATCCAGAGCGTGGGCGCAGCCTCGGCATTGGCGCCGTTCTCCATCATCGAGCGCAGACCGAGGATCATGGTCGCGGCCGCGATGATCAGCGACAGCACCACGAAGAAGGTCGACAGCATCAGGCTGATCGCGACGGTTGCGGGGACCGCGCTCAGCGCGGCGGGCGCGGCAAGGCCCACGGCAACCATCGAAAACGCGAAGGCCGGAAGCGTCTGGGCAAAGGAGTTGTTCTTGGCGCAGTCAAAGCCGCCCTCCTTGAGCCGCGCCGACAGGAACCGGCCATAAAGCTTGAGCCCGTAGGCGCCGATCAGCACGAAAACGGCCATCGCGACCGGGAACAGGTATTCGACGATCGACCAAAGGCCCGGCACGAAGACCAGCCCGAGGACAAAGCCGACATTGACCGCCATCGCCAGCGCCAGCGGCACGGCCATCAACTGGGTGCCGGCATTCGACTTGAGAAGGGCCTCGTAGGCCGGTGTCTGGCGATATTGCGCCAGCGTCGACAGGTTCCATGCCAGCATCCGGAACAGCATGAACGAAAAGAAGAGGATGCCCGCCCAGGCCGCGACGATCATGCCCTTGGTCAGCACGGATCCGGCAGTGAACGCCGCCATGATGTCTTCGAAGATGGGGACGGGCTGGCCGGGATGCGGGACCCAGAACATGAGATAGAGAAAGAAGGTGACGGAAAGGCCACCGGCGCCAAGAGCGGCAAGAAAGTAGAGGGGCGCATAACCCGCCCGCTGTCGATCCGTTTGTTCCATGGATGCCTCCAGTGATTGATTCTCCCTACATATACAAGAAATCGAATATGTATAATTGATCTGGATCAAGCCTGCATCGTCTTGAACAACACATGCCCTTGGGGCAGAAAGCATCGACCTTCGCCGGGGGGGGCGCCAACGCGCCGTCCGATCGTCGTGCGGAATGGCCAGAGAGGATCGACCCATGGAAAAATTCACTACGCTGTCCGGGATCGCGGCGCCGATGCCGCTGGTCAACATCGACACCGACATGATCATCCCCAAGCAGTTCCTGAAGACGATCAAGCGGTCGGGCCTTGGCGTGAACCTGTTCGACGAGATGCGCTATGATCGCGACGGCAACGAGATCCCCGATTTCGTCCTGAACCAGCCGCAATATCGCGAGGCCTCGATTCTTGTCGCGGGCGACAATTTCGGCTGCGGCTCATCCCGCGAACACGCGCCCTGGGCCCTGGCGGATTTCGGAATTCGCTGCATCATCTCAACGTCATTTGCCGACATTTTTTATAACAACTGTTTCAAGAACGGCATTCTTCCGGTGGTTTTGCCGCAAGATCAGGTGGATAGGCTGATGGCGGATGCCGAAAAAGGCTCCAACGCGCGGATCGAGGTCGACCTCGAAGAGCAGACGATCACCACGTCCGAGGGGGAAAAATTTACCTTTGAGGTTGATGGTTTCAAGAAGCATTGTCTGATCAACGGGCTCGACGATATCGGCCTGACGATGGAAAAGGCGGCCGCGATCGACACGTTCGAAGCGGCCGCGGCGCAGGCGCGCCCCTGGGTCTGAAACGACCCGCCGACCGGACATGCAGATGATCGGGGCCTGATCTGGAAACCGCCGGGGGGTGGTTTCCAGGCAAGACATCACGGCCGAAGATCCAGCCCTGCCAAGGGCATGGCGGAGAACCGCTAGATATGCGCGAGTGGGGCATATAAAGGTCAATCCGTGCGGCGGTCTGGAACATGTTGTGAATGACCGCACAGAGCCGCGTCGGCGCTGCAAAATGGTTGCATTCCCGCACCATCTAGGCCGCAAAACCGCCCCGTTCGTTAAGCAAGACTTAATCGACGTTGTCCGGGTTTTCGGAGCGGGGCTAAATTATGGCGAAACTGAGGCAGAGCGTCTTTCGGCGCAATCAAACTGGAACAAGTGGGCGGCAAAGCACCGCCCCTGGCCGGGTTGAGGACAGAGGCATGATGTTGAGCCGACTTTCAGGAGCCATCCTGCGGGCCGTTCTGGTGGTATTGCTCATTGCATTGCCATCGGTCCTGCTTCCCGGGACAACCAGCAACACGGCGCAGACGGTCGCTCTCGTGGCGTTGATCGCCGCGATCTTCACTATCGTGGAATACCAGTCGAACTATCCCAGCCTTGTCGAGTTCAGGGACGCGCCGCCCTTCAACCGTCTGCGATTCGGCGCCCTGTTCGTCACGGTGTTCTGCCTGAGCCTGATCCTGCGCGGCGAGGTCGAGCCGACGACCCTGACCAAGCTGTCACAAACCACAGGCACGATCATCGGGGAGGCGATCGACTTTCCCTATTCGCCCGTGCGCCTGATCGTGCTGATGCTGCCGGCCAACGCCGATGCGGCGCTGGTCGAAAGCGTGCGGGTTGCGGCAGGGCTGAGCTACCTTGTCTCGATCCTGTCGCTGGCCATCTTCTTCTTCTACATCCGCATACGCAGCTGGCCCGCCCATGCCGGAAGCTTCAATGTCTGGGTGAACCTGCCCACATTCGACCCGACGGCCGGGGGCGACGTCGTCAGCCGTCTGAACCGGGACGCGCAGCTTAACCTTATATTAGGGTTCTTGCTGCCTTTCATTATCCCGGCACTTGTGAAGCTGGCCTCGGATTACATCGATCCGGTCAATCTGGCGAACCCGCATACCCTTATCTGGACGACAACCGCATGGGCGTTCCTTCCTGCAAGCCTGTTGATGCGCGGTATCGCCCTTGGCCGGGTGGCCGACATGATCAGCCGCCAGCGGGAACGGGCACATGCGAAATCCACCGATCAGGCAGCGCAGGAATCGCTCGCCGTTTCCTGATCCGGGCCCTTCTGGCGGCGGGCATCGCGCAACCGGTTCTGGCAGAGACCCATCGCGATGGCCTGATACGCGTCGCAACCTTTGCCGCGCCGCTTGGCCGGGACGGGCCCGGACTTCTGCTTCGCGATATCCTGCGCGGCGAGGATGCGCAGCTTGCCGCCATCGTTTCGATCATGACCGAGGTGTCGGCCGATATCGTCGTCCTGACCGCGATGGATTGGGATAGCGGCAATGCCGCCCTTGCCGCCCTTGCCGAAACACTTCGCGAGACCGGGGTCGACTATCCATACCGCTTTGCCGGGCCGGGCAATTCCGGGCTGGAGACGGGTCTGGATCTGGACGGCAATGGCCGCACGGGCGAGCCGCGCGATGCACAGGGGTTCGGATGGTTCACCGGACAGGCCGGACTTGCCATCCTGTCGCGGTTTCCGCTCTGCGGGGTGCAGGACCTGTCCCATGTGATCTGGGCGCAGATGCCGGGGGCGACGCTGCCGCGCTGGCCCGACGGGTCTGCCTTCCCCAGCGAACAGGCGCAGGAGGTCCAGCGCCTTTCCTCCACGTCGCACTGGATCGTGCCTGCCGTGATCGACGGCACGCGGGTCGACCTCTTGGCCTGGTCCGCGACGCCGCCCGTCTTTGACGGTCCCGAAGATCGAAACGGCCTGCGCGCGCGGGACGAACTTCGCCTTTGGCGGCATGTCCTCGATGACAGGATCGGTGCTGTTTCCGAAAGGTTCGTGATCATCGGGAATTCGAACCTCGATCCGTCGGACGGTGATGGCGACAGCGCCGCGATGCAGGCGTTTCTGGATGACCCGCGGATCATTGACCCGCGCCCCGCCTCGGTCGGGGGGGCACAGGCAGCCGATCCCGAACAGAGGGGTGACCCTGCCCTTGATACCGCGGATTGGCCGGATGGCGCGCCCGGCAACCTGAGGGTCAGCTATGTCCTGCCCTCCGCCAATCTCGATGTTGCGGGGGCGGGCGTCTTCTGGCCCGGGCAGGACGCGCCGGGGCGGGCGCTACTTGGCGAAGACGGCCTTGCGGCCGGCCCGCACCGCATGGTCTGGGTCGACCTGCGCCTCGAGCACGCGGCGGGTGAGAACTTCGTCGAGGGGTGTCGCCCGGAAATCCGGGAGCAGCTGGTCGAATTTCGCTGAACCCAGCCTGTGCGGCGTGGAAAAAAGGCCGCGCATCTCCAGCACCTCGCGCGCCAGTTCCCAGAACGGAGAGGCAAGCCGCATCACAAACCAGGGAAACCCCTTGATCGAGTAGCGCGTCCCCGTCAGCGCGGTCAGCCGCTCTGCCAGATCGTCATGAGAGAATGAAAACCCGGGCATCGGCACATCCTCGAACGGGGAGAGGTCGTCGCGCTTTTGCGCCAATTGCTCGGCCGCCCGCGCCCAATCGGGCAGCCAGATCCAGGACTGCATCGCGCCGGGATCGCCCGGGCTGGTTATCTTGCGCCTCTCTGTATCGGGAAGCGTGATGACCTTGAAGATGTCGCCATTGCGATCGGGGTCGATGAAATTCCCGGCGCGAAGGATGATCGTCCGGACGCCTGACGCCCGATAGGCCTTTTCCATCTCGATCCGGATGCGGCCCTTGCGCGTGGTGGCACGGTGGGGCGTCGTCTCGTCCCAGATGCCGCCGGTCTCGCCATAGACATAGACGTTTCCGGGGATGATCACCGTCGCGCCGCTGGCCTTTGCGGCGGCGATGACCTGTCGCGTGATGGCGGGAATCTGGTTCGTCCAGTCGTGGTAATTCGGCGGGTTCAGCCCGTTCACGATGACATCGACGCCCTGGGCGGCGGCGGTCATGTCGGTGCCGCGCAGGTAGCGGCGGATGGTCCAGCCGCGTGCCTCGAAGGCGCGGATCGCATGGGTGCCGATCTTTCCTGATGGGCCGAGGATGAGGACGGTTCCGGTCATGGCATGGTCTCCTTGATAAGATGCGACAGGCATGCGCCATTCCATTTCGGAAAGGAATTGACAGAAAAAGGCGATCCAGTATTCATTTTTGAATGGAGAAGACACCCGATTGGTCCCTGTTCGAGGCCTTCCTCGCCGTGGCCGAAGGCGGCAGCCTGTCTCAGGCGGCGCGCAGGCTCGGCACCAGCCAGCCCACCCTTGGCCGCCATATCGCCGCGCTGGAACGGGACCTCGGGATCGAACTGTTCCAGCGTCATCCGAAGGGTTTCACGCTCACCGATGATGGCCTCGCCATCCTGCCGCGTGCGCGTCAGATGCGCGACGCCGTCAACGGCATCGCGCTGGCGGCTGCGGGTCGCGACTCCGATCTTGCCGGGACGGTCCGGATCACGGCAAGCGACATGCTGTCCTTCTTTCATCTGCCCGCGATGATCGCCGAGGTCCGGGCCCAACACCCCGAGATCCAGATCGAGCTGGTGCCGTCCGACCAGACATCGAACCTTCTGCTTCGCGAGGCCGATATCGCGATCCGGATGTATCGGCCCACCCAGCTGGACCTCGTGACCCGGCATGTGGGCGACCTGCCGATCAGGATGTTCGCGGCGCGGCGCTATGTCGAGGAACGGGGCGTGCCGAATTCGGCCGAGGATCTCGCCCGGCATGACCTCGTGGGCTATGACGCGAACGAGGCCATCATCGCGGGGATGCGGGATGCCGGTTTCCCGGCCCAGAGGGGCTGGTTCCGGGTCCGTTGCGACGACAACCTCGCCAATTGGGCGCTGGTCCGGGCCGGATGCGGCATCGGCTTTGGCCAGAGGGTCGTGGGCTTGTCGGACCCGGATCTCGTGGAGATCGACATCGGTCTCCCGATCCCGCCGCTCGAGGTCTGGCTGACGGCACACGAGGCGATGCGCCGCACGCCGCGGATCAGGCGGGTCTGGGACATGTTGGCAGAGCGTCTCGATGCGCTGTGCCGGTCTGCCGAAACTTGACCCCCTTCGGGCAAGGGGCTACGCCGCTGCGGAACACTTCTTCGCTCAATTGCCCCAAAGGAGCCTGCCCGTGGCGAACCCTTCTCTTCTGATCCTTGCCGGTGACGGTATCGGCCCCGAAGTCATGGACGAGGTCAAGAAAGTCATCGGCTGGTTCGGCGACAAGCGCGGCCTGAATTTCGACGTCTCCGAAGACCTCGTGGGCGGCTGTGCCTATGACGCGCATGGCACGCCCCTGACCGATGCCACCATGGAAAAGGCCCAACAGGTCGACGCCGTTCTTCTGGGCGCGGTGGGCGGTCCGCAATACGACGACCTGGATTTCAGCGTAAAGCCGGAACGCGGCCTGTTGCGCCTGCGCAAGGAAATGGACCTTTACGCCAACCTGCGCCCGGCCCAGTGCTTTGACGCCTTGGCCGATTTCTCGTCGCTCAAGCGAGACGTGGTTGCCGGTCTCGACATCATGATCATCCGGGAACTGACCTCAGGCGTCTATTTCGGCGAGCCGCGCGGCATTCATACCGAAGGCAACGAGCGTGTGGGCATCAACACCCAGCGTTATACCGAAAGCGAGATTGCCCGCGTCGCCCGGTCCGCGTTCGAGCTTGCGCGCAAGCGCAGCAACAAGGTCTGTTCCATGGAAAAGGCCAACGTCATGGAATCGGGCGTGTTGTGGCGGCAGGTCGTGACCGAGGTGCACGAGCGTGAATATCCCGATGTCGAACTCAGCCACATGTATGCCGATGCGGGCGCCATGCAGCTGTGCCGCTGGCCCAAGCAGTTCGACGTGATCGTGACCGACAACCTGTTTGGCGATCTCTTGTCCGATGCGGCCGCGATGCTGACCGGGTCGCTGGGGATGCTTCCGTCCGCCTCGCTCGGCGCGCCGATGGCGAATGGCCGGCCCAAGGCGCTCTATGAGCCGGTTCACGGCTCCGCTCCCGACATCGCGGGCCAGGGCAAGGCCAACCCGATCGCCTGTGTCCTGTCGTTTGCGATGGCGCTGCGCTATTCCTTCGATCAGGGGGATGAGGCGACCCGTCTGGAACAGGCGATCGAAAAGGTTCTGGCCGACGGGTATCGCACGCCGGACCTTCTGGGCGAAGAGGGCAAGGATCCCGTCACCACCGCCGAAATGGGCGACGCCATCGTCGCGGCCCTCGACGCCAGCCTCTGACCCGATCGCCGTTGGCCGCCCGCGCCGTGATGCGCGGCCAACGGCACCTTCCTTCCGGCGAAGTTGTCCGAGATCCGTTGACAAGCGCCGGCACAGCCTGTCGAGTCGGTGGAAACCCGAACTGGCGAGACATCCCCGATGAGTGGCAATCTGAAAGGTGCGCTTCTGGCGCTGGCGGCTTTCGGGCTGTATTCGTCGCATGATGTGATCGTGAAGCTGATGGGCGTCGGCTATTCGCCGTTTCAGCTGATCTTCTTTTCCGTGCTGTTCAGCTTTCCGATCGCCATCCTCATCCTGATGCGCGATGCCCGGCCCGGGACGTTGCTGCCCGTTCATCCCTGGTGGGTGACATTGCGGACGATCGCCGCCCTTCTGACGGGGATCACGGCCTTTTACGCGTTTTCGGTCCTGCCGCTTGCGGATGTCTATGCGATCATCTTCGCCTCGCCGCTGATGATCACCATCCTTGCCATCCCGATCCTTGGCGAAAAGGTGGGCATTCGGCGCTGGATCGCCGTTCTGGTAGGACTGGTGGGGGTGATCATCGTTCTCGATCCCAATGGGAACGAATTGACGCTGGGCCACCTTGCCGCGCTGGCGGCGGCCCTGGGCGGGGCCGTGGCCTCTGTGATCGTGCGCAAGATCGGCCCGGAAGAACGCTCTGTCGTCCTGTTGCTCTATCCGATGATGGCGAACTTCATCGTGATGGCGATCGCGATGCCCTGGGTCTATGAGCCGCCCGAACTTGCCCATCTGGGGTTCTTCGCCGGCATGGCGATCCTTGGCTCGGCCGGGGGTTTGCTGATCATCGCGGCCTACAAGGCGGGCGAGGCGGTCATCGTGGCGCCGATGCAATATTCGCAGATACTGTGGGCCACCTTGTTCGGCGCGCTGATCTTCGGCGAATTGCCCGGATTGCAGACGGTGGCAGGCGCCACGATCATCATCGCAAGCGGTCTCTACATCGTTCTGCGGGAAAGCAGGGCCGGGACATCGCGCAACAGGCCCGTCCTGCAAAGCCGCCAGAGACCCGAAACCGGAACCATCGCACGAAAGCCCAATCTTTTCGGGCTTGCCGGGCGATCGGGGATGGGGCCAACCCGGCGCGACTAGACCTCAAGAGAGGGCTTGCCAAGACCGGGTTCTCGCGATACGTCCCGCGCCACGGTCGGAGTGTAGCGCAGCCTGGTAGCGCACCTGCTTCGGGAGCAGGGGGTCGGAGGTTCGAATCCTCTCACTCCGACCATATTCCCGAAATCAGACAATTCGCTTCAGAAGTTGAAGCTGACACCAAGGTTGATTGAGTTGGTGACGATGTCCGTCTCCAGCGTGCCGCCCGATTCAAGGTCGGCCGAATTCATCGAGAAGGTGCCCTTGTATTCCCCGAAGACTTCCCACTGATCGCTGAGCGGGAAGGTCGCGCCCGCCATCCAGGCAACGGCCGGGCCGGTCAGCTGGTAGCCGGAGGTTTCGGACGTGCCCTCGGTCAGTTCCACATGAGGCACCGAAACGCCCACACCCCCGCCGATATAGGGGCTCAGGTTTCCAAGTGCGCCGGACCATGACCTGTAGGCGTTGACCGTCAGGATGTTCAGACCGTCCGAGAATTCGAACCTTTCAAAGCCGGTTTCCTCGATTGTCTCGCCATCTGCATAGACCTTGGCGTGATTGGCGTCGAAGCCGATGCCGAACGAATCGCTTGGCCACCATGTGGCACGGATACCGTAATAGGGGGGCGCCTCGAATGACCGGCCGTCCCAGCCCGCCGTGAAATCCTGATCCGGGATCGTGCTGTCGCCCGAGATTGTTACCGGCGAATGCGGCGACGTCTGCAGCCCGCCATAGATGCTGAACTGGACTTCGGCGGCTGCCGGGCCGCAGTAAAGGGCAATCATGACGAGACCCGATCCCGCACGCAACACACTTGATGACATCGCTCGATGTGGCAAATTGTTTATCCGGACTGACGGCCAGCAGACTTGAGGACCAAGATAGGCTGTTTTCCGCATTGCGGCAACCGTCCTCGCCTCGGGGCCATGGCTCGGCCGCTTGCGTCAGAATGGCGCGCCGGATTGATGGGCCGTCAGGGTCGGCTAGAACGAGGATCAACCTAACCTCAAGACCCTGCGCCCTATTGTCCGCTGGACGATGGGGCAAAGGATGGCTAAACAGCGCGCGACTGTCAGGCGGAATCCGCCGCGGAGTCCTGTTCGCAAGAGCCTCAGGGCCTAAGAAAAACGGAGATTAACCCTCGTGTCACACGCAGATGATCATCAGGGCACACGCCGCGATTTCCTATACTATGCCACGGCCGGTGCGGGCGCGGTTGCGACCGGCGCGGCTGTCTGGCCCCTCGTCAACCAGATGAACCCCTCGGCGGACGTCCAGGCGCTAGCCTCGATTCGCGTCGATATCAGCGGCGTGTCCGAAGGGTCGCAGATCACGGTTCTGTGGCAGGGCAAGCCCGTCTTTGTCCGTTACCGGACCCCGGAAGAGATCGAAGAGGCCCGTTCGGTCGATGTAGACTCGCTTCCCGACCCGCTTGCCTGGAACGAGAACCTGTCTGAAGAGGCGCCCGCGACCGACGAGAACCGGTCTCTCGACGAAGAGGGCAAGTGGCTCGTTCAGATGGGTATCTGCACGCATCTTGGTTGCGTCCCGCTTGGTGAATCGGGTGATTTCGGGGGCTGGTTCTGCCCGTGCCACGGTTCGCACTACGATACGGCTGGCCGTATCCGTCGTGGGCCCGCGCCGCTGAACCTGCCCGTTCCCGTTGCGTCCTTCGTGGACGAAGAAACCATTCAGCTCGGCTGAGGAGGTCAATATGTCCGGTATCCCCCACGACCATTACGAGCCGAAATCAGCCAGCGAGAAATGGCTGCATTCGCGGCTTCCGATCGTCGGTCTGATGTATGACACGCTGATGATCCCGACCCCCAAGAACCTTAACTGGATGTGGATCTGGGGGATCGTTCTGGTCTTCACGCTCGTCGTTCAGATCGCGACCGGCATCGTTCTTGTGATGCATTACGTCCCGCATGTGGACATGGCCTTTGCCTCGGTCGAGCACATCATGCGCAACGTCAATGGCGGGCACATGATCCGCTATTTCCACATGAACGGCGCATCACTGTTCTTCGTGGCGGTCTATGCGCATATCTTCCGTTCGCTTTATTACGGCTCCTACAAGAGCCCGCGCGAAGTGACGTGGATCATCGGCATCCTGATGTTCGTTCTGATGATGGGCACGGCCTTCATGGGTTACGTTCTGCCCTGGGGCCAGATGTCGTTCCACGGCACCGCGGTGATCACCGGCCTCTTCGGCGCCATCCCCTTCGTGGGCGAGGCTGTCCAGACCTGGCTGCTGGGCGCGTCTGCGGTCGGCCAGCCGGCGCTGAACCGGTTCTTCTCGCTGCACTACCTGCTGCCCTTCGTCCTTCTCGGTCTGACGATCGTGCATGTCTGGGCCTTCCATTCGACGGGCAACAACAACCCCACCGGGGTCGAAGTGCGCCGCGCCTCCAAGGAAGAGGCTCAGAAGGACACGCTTCCCTTCTGGCCCTATTTCGTGATCAAGGACCTCTTCGCGCTGGCCGTGATCCTGGCGGTGTTCGTCGCGGTCGTGGGCTTCATGCCCAACTATCTCGGCCACCCGGACAACTACATCGAGGCCAACCCGCTGGTGACGCCCACCCATATCGTGCCGGAATGGTATTTCCTGCCGTTCTACGCGATCCTGCGGGCCTTTACCCCCGATGTCTGGCTGGTGATCTTTGTCGAATGGGTGTCCTTCGGCATCATCGACGCCAAGTTCTTCGGCGTCGTGGCGATGTTCGGCGCGATCGTGGTCATGGCTCTGGCACCCTGGCTCGATACGTCGAGCGTTCGGTCCGGCCGCTATCGCCCGATGTTCAAGTGGTGGTTCGCCCTTCTGGTGGTCGATTTCATTGTCCTGATGTGGGCAGGCGCCATGCCGGCCGAAGGGATCTACCCGATCATCGCCCTGATCGGCTCGGTCTACTGGTTCGCCTATTTCCTCGTGATCCTCCCGCTTCTGGGCGTGATCGAGAAGCCGACAACACCGCCGTCGACCATCGAGGACGACTTCAATGCACATTACGGCGTCAACGATGCCAAAGGCTCCGGCTCCGCCGCTGCCGCCCCGGCCGAGTGAAAAGGACTTCAGAGACCGATGATGAAAAAGATCACACTCTCCACGGCCGTCGCTCTTGGTCTGGTTGCGGGCGGCATGTCCGCCCCGGCCTTCGCGGCAGGCGAAGCGCATGTCGAGGATTTCGACTTCCCCTTCGAGGGGCCGTTCGGAAGCTACGACCAGATGCAGCTTCAGCGCGGGCTTCAGGTCTATACCGAGATCTGTGCTGCCTGCCACGGGCTGCAATATGTCGCGTTCCGTAACCTCGCAGATGACGGTGGCCCGCAGCTCCCCGACGAGCAGATGCGCGCCTATGCGGAATTCTACGAGATCTGGGACGAGACCCTGTTCGACGGCGAGGGCGACTGGCGCCCTGGAGCGCCCGCCGATCATTTCCCTGAAAGTCAGCTTCAAGAAGCGCCCGACCTCAGCCTGATGGCAAAGGCGCGGGCCGGGTTCCACGGGCCGTATGGCACGGGTCTGAACCAGCTGTTCAAGGGGATGGGCGGCGCGGAATACATTGCCTCGCTGATGACCGGTTATGTGGACGAGCCGGAATGCGCCCTCGAGGGTGAGCCGATGGACGGATATTACAACACGGCTTTTGCAAATGGCGCCATTCCTGATACCTGCAAGGACGAGAATGGCGATCCGACGATCTATGGCTCCTACATCTCGATGGCGCCTCCGCTTTACGGGGATGATGTCGATTATGCCGATGGCCATTCCACGGAGCTGCACCATATCGCCGAGGATGTCTCCGCGTTCCTGATGTGGACGGCAGAGCCCAAGCTGAATGCCCGCAAGGAAGCCGGTCTGACGGGTGTGATCTTCCTGATCGTGCTGGCAGCCCTGCTTTATCTCACGAACAAGCGTATCTGGGCGCCGGTCAAGCATCCCCGCGAAAGCTGACCGTCGGAGCAAGATCGAACCCGTGGATGAAGGGCGTGCCGCAATGGCGCGCCCTTTGTCCTTTGCGCGGGGGTCAGGCCCGCGGCGGCCCGGAATTGCCAAGGTAGCGGCGCAGCCCTTCGGGGGGATCCGCAAAGAGGGCCGTTGTGTCCCGGGGGGGCTGGACGCTGCCATCCATCACGAGCATCGTCCGTTCAGCCACCAGCAGCGCGTCATCCGGGTCATGGGTCACGAGGATGATCGTGCGCCCCGCCTCGCCCATCATGCGCGCGGCAAGGCCCAGCATGTCCTGCCTAAGACCAGGCCCGAGCGCGGCGAAGGGCTCATCCAGCAGGACAACCGGGCGATCCGCAAGAAGCACCCGGCCAAGGGCCGCGCGGCTGGCCTGTCCGCCCGACAGCGCACCGGGGCGCCGATCCGCCAGCCCCGACAGACCGATCCTGTCCAGCATGTCGTCAATCCGGTCTCTATCGGTCTTCGAAAGGCGCAGCGCGGGATCAAGGGCAAGGCCGAGGTTCTTCCAGACCGGGAGGTGGGGAAACAGGTTGTTGTCCTGAAACAGGATGCTGACCGGACGGCGGGCAGGGGCAAGCCGCGTGATGTCCTGCCCGTTCCAGCGGATCGCCCCTGAGCGGGGAGCCAGAAACCCCGCGATCGCGGACAACAAGGTCGATTTTCCGGCACCCGATGGCCCGATCAGTGCGGTCACGCCGCCCGGCGCCAGCGTGAAGTCGGCCGTCAGGGAGAAGTCGCCCTGCCCAAGATCCAGTGCGTCGAATTGCAATCCCTCAGCCACGATCATGACGGCCTCCCCGATCAAAGAGCCAGAACAGGCCGAAACTCAGCAAGACAAGCAGAACACCCGCGCCTGATGCGGCGTCCATGCGGTAGGCCCCCATCAGGCGATACATCGCCAGTGGCAGGGTCTCCTCCGCGTCGCCGGCAAAAAGCGCGATCACCCCCAGATCGCCCATGCTGAGCGCAGCAGCAAGGCCCAGCGAAAAGCCAAGTGGCCCCCGCAGGCGCGGCAGCAGGATCAGCCTGACCCGCGCCATCCCCTTGATGCCAAGCGTTTCGGCCAGCCGGCCGTGGCTCGACTCGGCCTCGGCCAGCGCGGGGGCGAGCGCACGATAGGCGAAGGGCAGGGCGAGGGCCGCGTTCACAAGCGCCGTCACCGGCAGGGCCAGCCGGGCGGGATCCATGATCGGATGCACGATCACGAAGAGACCTGTCCCGATGACCAGACCCGATGCCGCAAGCGGCAGCGTGCCCGCCAGACCGGCTAGTGCCGAGCCGCGCAGCATCGCCAAGGTGAACGCGGCCAGACCGCAAAGCAACGCCGAGACCAGGGCCACCACGATCGACCGCCCCGCCGCCAGCCAGACCGATGCCGGAAGGCCCGCGATCTCGGTGATCCCGCGCGACAGCACCAGCGTCAGCGGCACCAGAAGGAACAAGGCCGCCAGACCGATCGCGACCGCATCGGCCGCGCGTGTCGCCCCCCCGGTATCCCAGCGCTGAACGACCCGATCGAGCCCGCCGCCCAGGCCCGACGGGACCGCGACCCACCACGCGGTGGCGGCCGCCGTCGCGCAGATGGCGAATTGCACACCCGCCAGCAGGGCTGCACGACCAAGGTCGAATTCGAACCGGATCGCCTGATAGATCGCAAGTTCGACCGTCGTGGCCCGCGGTCCACCGCCGAGCGTCAACGCGACGGCAAAGCTGGTCAGGCAAATGAGGAAGATCGCGAGAAAGATGCCGGGCAGCGTCGCCCGCAGCATCGGCCATTCGAGATACCGCCAGACCGACATGTCGAGGGAGGCCGCCACGCGAAAACGTTCCGCCGGGATCGCGGCCCATCCTTGCAGGATCAGGCGGACAGCCAGCGGCAGGTTGAAGAAGACATGCGCAAGGACCACGCCGTGCAGGCCATAGATGCTGAGGCCGGGCAGTCCTGCCCAGCCGAGAAGCCCGTTGATCAGGCCACCCCTGCCGAACACGGCCAGAAGGCCGAGGATCGCGACGATCACAGGAAGGATGAAGGGCGCGCCCATGACGGCGATCAGGAACCGCCTTCCGGGAAAGGAGCGCCGCGCAAGGGCCCGCGCCACCGGGATCGCGACCGCCACGGAGAGGGCCGCCGACAGGGTGGCCTGTGTCAGGGTAAACCGGATCGCCGCCCAATCGGCCACGCCAAGCTGGCCGGCCGCGCCAGCCCTGAGGCCCACGGCGATCAGCGTGCCGATCGACAGAAGCAGGACCAGCCCGGCAGTGATCCTGCCGGGCCAGAGGGGTAGGCCGTGCGCTATTGGCTCAGGCCCGCGCGCCATGTCTCGATCGCTTGTTCGCGCAGCGCTTCGGCCTCTTCCGATGACAGGAGCAAAGCGGCGTCGGGGTCGATATCCGTGCCAAACCCTTGGGGAAGACCGGCCTCGGGCATGACCGCGGGGAACATCCAGTTCGTGGTCGGGATCACCGACTGGAAGGCATCCGACACCATGAATTCCATGAACTGTCGGGCCAGTTCGGGCTGATCGGTTGCGCCGACGATGCCGGCCACCTCGACCTGCATGTAATGCCCCTCGTCGAATTCGAGCGCGATTTTCGATGCGTCTTCCTCGGCGATCAGGTGGTAGGCGGGCGATGTGGTGTAGGACAGGACCAGATCCGCCTCCCCCTCGAGGAACAGGCCATAGGCTTCGGACCAGCCGGGCGTGACTGTCACGACATTGTCGGCGAGGTCGGCCCATATCTCCCCCGCGCGGTCGCCGTAGGCCAGTTGGACCCAAAGCGCGAGGCCCAGCCCCGGCGTGGAAGAACGCGGATCCTGGATCACGATGCTGGCGTCGCCCTGCGCCAGTTCTTCGAACGATGCGGGCGCCGGTCCGCCTTCGTTGCCGACAAAGGCGAAATAGCCCCAGTCGTAGGGCAGGAACAGGGGATCGCTCCAGTCGACCGGCAGGTCGAGTTCGGGGTCGACCCCGTGGGGGGCGAAAAGGCCGGTTTCGGCCGCGGCGAAGGTCAGGTTGGTATCGAGGCCGAGGACGATATCGGCATCGGTCCGGTCCCCTTCAAGCCGAAGACGCGACAGAAGGGCCGCCCCGTCGCCATGGCCGGAAAAGACCAGATCGCAATTGCAGATCTCTTCGAAGGCCGCCTCGATCGCGGGGCCGGGGCCCCATTCGGTGACAAAGCTGTCATAGGTGTAGATTGTCAGTTCAGGTGTCTGTGCCATCGCGGCAGAAGCTGCGAATGTCAGTCCTGCGACATGGAAAAGAGGGCTTTTCATGGTTTTCCTCACTCATGTTGCCGGACGGGGGCGAGGTGTGAGGTTGCACTCATGACCTTCCCTCCGCCGGTATTAGCCGGTTCAGGTTCAACGGGTTCGCCGGTCTGGCATCTCAGCCCGCATGTCGCGGGCACCCCGAGGTAGGTCGGAACTTAGGGGCCATGCCGGGGGAAGGCAAGCGGTGCGGATCGTCCGGACCGAACCATTCTTCCGGGTTCTGTCCGGCCCTGGGTGAAATGCCGCGCCGTGCGGGTGGGGGATGGCCCTTCCCTCGCCGGTCGGTTTGCCGTAGTCCGGGCGCTGGAACAGGAGGTCGCCGATGTCGTTCAACACCTTTGGTCATGTCTTCAGGGTCACGACCTGGGGCGAAAGCCATGGCCCCGCCCTGGGCGCCACGGTCGACGGCTGCCCGCCCGGTGTGGAGATGTCGGAGGCTGACATCCAGCCGTGGCTGGACAAGCGCAGGCCGGGCCAGAACAAGAACACGACCCAGCGCAAGGAAGCCGATCAGGTGCGCATCCTGTCGGGTGTGTTCGAGGGCCGGACGACCGGCACGCCGATCCAGCTGATGATCGAGAATACCGATCAGCGGTCCAAGGATTACGGTGACATCGCCCAGACGTTCCGCCCCGGCCATGCCGACATCACCTATCACCAGAAATACGGGATCCGCGATTATCGCGGTGGCGGCCGTTCGTCGGCCCGGGAAACAGCGGCGCGGGTCGCGGCGGGCGGTGTGGCGCGCAAGGTGCTGGATGCGCTGGTGCCCGGCATGTTCGTCAAGGGGTTCATGGTTCAGATGGGGCCCAAGGTGATCGACCGGACCCGGTTCGACTGGGACGCGATCGACCAGAACGATTTCTGGTGCCCCGATCCGGCCGTCGCTGCCGAATGGGAGGATTACCTCGATTTCCTGCGCCGCAAGGACCACAATTCCGTGGGCGCGATGATCGAGGTGGTGGCGCGGGGTGTTCCGCCGGGGATCGGCGCGCCGGTCTATGCCAAGCTCGACAGCGATCTGGCCGCCGCGATGATGAGCATCAATGCCGTCAAGGGCGTCGAGATCGGCGAGGGGATGGCCGCGGCTGCACTGACCGGCCGAGACAATGCCGACGAGATCTTCATGGGCGAGACGGGGCCGGAATACAGCTCCAACCACGCGGGCGGTATCCTGGGCGGCATTTCCACCGGGCAGGACATCATCGTGCGTTTTTCGGTCAAGCCGACGTCGTCGATCCTGTCATCTCGGCAGTCGATCCGCATCGACGGCACCCCGACCGAAGTGGTCACCAAGGGCCGGCACGACCCTTGCGTCGGTATTCGCGCGGTGCCGGTGGGCGAGGCGATGATGGCGTGCGTGATCCTCGATCACCTGCTTCTCGACCGGGCGCAGACCGGCGGACAACGCGGCAAGATCGGCGACGGCTCGGGCGTCTGAGCGCACCTATGTCAGCTTGCGCACGATCCAGATCAGCGCAGCGGCACCGGCGGCCCCAACCACAAGCTGCGGCAGGAATGCGCGTTCGGCGTAGATGCCGATCAGCCCGAGCGCGCCGTTCAGCAGCACTGCCCCGAGGATGCCGAGCCCGATATTGGCGAGAAGCCCTGTCTTGGCGTCCATCAGCGAACTGGCGATCCAGCCGGCAAGTCCGCCCACGATCAGCGATGCGATAAGCCCAAGGCCCATGATGCTCTCCTTCTTGTCATGCATGACATAGGTGGGGAGCCTTGGGCGCCATGCAACCGCACGGGCTTCATCCGCCATCACTGTCCTGCGGCGGGTCGCCGTGGTGAGGGGTGTCGTCGAACAGGACTCACAGCACGATGATGTTGAACGGGGCCGCACCGGGCCTGCGATGCGAAACCGCGACCGGTTGCGGACCCGTCGAATATCCGCCCCGGAGGCCCTAGTCGCGCAGAAGCTCGTTGATGCCGGTCTTGGACCGGGTCTGCTCGTCCACCTGCTTGACGATCACGGCGCAGTAAAGGTTGGGCGCCGCTTGTCCGTTCCCCATAAGTGAATTGCCGGGCATCGAGCCTGCAACGACGACCGAATAGGGTGGTACTTCACCATAGGTGATCTCGCCAGTAATGCGGTTCACGATCCGGGTGGACTTGCCGATGAAGACGCCCATTCCCAAGACGGACCCTTCGCGCACGATGCAGCCCTCGACCACCTCGGAGCGTGCCCCGATGAAGCAGTTGTCCTCGATGATCGTGGGGCCGGCCTGCATCGGCTCCAGCACGCCGCCGATGCCGACGCCGCCGGACAGGTGCACGTTCTTGCCGATCTGGGCACAGCTGCCCACGGTGGCCCATGTGTCGACCATCGTTCCGCTGTCCACATAGGCGCCGAGGTTCACGAAAGACGGCATCAGAACTACGCCCGGCGCGATATAGGCCGACCGGCGCACGATGCAGTTCGGCACGGCGCGAAAGCCTGCTTCGGTGAATTCTTCATCACCCCAGCCGGCAAACTTGCTGTCGACCTTGTCCCACCAGCCCGATCCCTGCGGCCCGCCGGACTGATATTCCATGTCCTTGATGCGGAACCCCAGAAGAACGGCCTTCTTGGCCCACTGGTTCACGTGCCAGTCGCCGTTGTCCTGTCGTTCGGCCACGCGCAACTCGCCACTGTCGAGCGCGTTCAGCGTATCTTCGATCGCTTCGCGGGTTTCGCCCCCGGTGGCGGGCGTGATCGTGTCACGCGCTTCCCACGCGGCTTCGATGGCGGTTTCGAGCTGGGCATTGGACATGGCGCGACGTCTCCGGAACTGCGATTTCAGGGGTCTATATAGGCGAGGGTCGGGGCAGACAATGCCCGCGGTTCGGCCGCGTTGGCCGGTCAGCCGAGAAGAGCGGCCGCCGGTCTGACTTCGCCTGTCTCGATCCCGTCCCAGTTGCGCAGGACAGGCGCGGTCCATTGCGCTGCCGCGGCCCCCTTTGGCAGGACGCCCAGACGGTCGAGAAGATTGGCGATGACCGGATCCCGCCCCCGGTCGGCGCCATCGGACATCTTCATCGCGATCCCGAGGCCGAGTTCGGGCAGGATCGCCACATAGACCCCGTCAGCACCGCGCTTGACGGCGGCCTTGCCCGGGGCAAGGCGCATCAGTTCGGTGCAGGAGGTGCCGTTGCCCGAAACAAGATGCGGATGTGTCATCATCGCCTCGACAAGCCGGGTCTGCGCCCTGGACCTGCCGTCGCTGCGCTGGTGCGCGGTGGCAAAGGACGCGGCCGCTCGGGCAAGACCGTGCAGCGAGACGGTGTAATTCGGGGCAGAGCATCCGTCGATCCCGAAGCCCGGGCTTTTCTCTTCGGTCACGTCCTCGAAGGCCTGGAGAACGGCCTTCTGAACCGGGTGATCGGGGTCGACATAGTCGGGCCCCGCGCCAAGGTGCCGGGCCAGCGTGAGAAAGCCCGTATGCTTGCCCGAGCAGTTGTTGTGAATGCGGCAAGGGCCCGTGTCCGACCGAATCAGCTCCTCGCGGGTGGCGCGGTCTTCGGGCGGCTGTCGGCCGCAAAGAAGCGCGTCCTGCGTCAGGCCCAGCGCGGCAAGCCAGTCACCGATCGGCCCGGTGTGGTAGGGTGCGCCGATATGGCTGGCACAGGTCAGGGCAAGCTGTTCGGTCCCGAGGCCGAAAGCATCGGCGGCTCCGCTTTCGATCAGCGGAAGGGCCTGTATCATCTTGCAGGCGGATCGTGGAAAGATGATGGTCTCCGGTGCGCCCCAGGCCTCGACGATCCGGCCCGAGCCGTCGCAGATCGCCACGTGGCCCCGATGCACCGACTCGACCATCCCGCCGCGCGTCACCTCGATCAGTTCCGTGTCGCCTTTCATCCCGAAATCCTTTGTGGCAATCGGAGCGGCAATCCGCCGCCGCCGGCTCCCGATCAGGGCTTTCCCCTGTGGGCAATTTCTTGCTATGCCTCTGGCTATCGCGTTGAACTTGCCCCTTCCAGCGCAAAAGGCGCCGAAAGACGCGCCAGTGCCGAGGGGCGGACGACAGAGGCAAGGACAGTTTGGAGTTCTCACGATGACGTCAGGTCTAAAGCGCATCCTCTGGACAGCGGCCTTCACCTGCACGGCGTTCGCCGCCGCGGCACAGGAAGAGGCAACCAACCGCGTCGCCGCAGCGACGGACTGGAGTGTCTTCGAGGAAAGCGATCCCAGGGAGTGCTTCGGCGTTTCCGCCCCCAAGGAACAACTCAACACCCGAGATGGAGAGCCGGTCGAGGTTCGGCGCGGGGAGACCCTTCTTTTCGTGTTCTACCGCCCCAGCCAGAACGTGGCCGGTCAGGTGACCTTTACGGGAGGCTATCCCTTCGCGTCCGGGTCGACCGTGTCGCTGGAGATCGACGGGACGGAATTCGAACTATTCACCGAGGGCGAATGGGCGTGGCCGGCGACGCCCGAGGACGATGTCCGAATCGTCGAATCGATGAAGCGCGGCTCTCAGGCCGTTCTGACCGGCGTGTCGGGTCGCGGGACACAGACGCAGGATACCTTCTCGTTGCTGGGTTTCACGGCTTCGGTCGAGGAAGCACAGCGCCGCTGCTCGGACTGACCGCTGCCAGATGATGTCAACGGTTGAAGACGGTCCCTTTTCGGGGGCCGTTTTTTGCGGTATCAGGCTGATCTTTCAATCGGGATGAATGCGATGACGGACGCCACGGCACCCATTGCACAGGATTTTCTGACGATACCGCGCAAGCTTGCCGCGGGCGAGAAGGTCAACCTTGTCGGCCTGACCCGGCCTGCTATGCAAGAGGCGCTGATCGCCGCGGGTACGCCCGAGAAACAGGCCCGGATGCGGACGAACCAGCTGTGGCAATGGGTCTATCACTGGGGCGTGCGCGATTTCGCCCGGATGACGAACCTTGCCAAGGACTATCGCGCGCTGCTGGCCGACCGGTTCGAGATCGTCCTGCCCGAAATCGTGTCACGCCAGGTCAGCCAGGATGGCACGCGCAAATACCTTGTGCGCATCGCCGGCGGCCACGAGGTCGAGACGGTCTATATCCCCGAAGACGGGCGCGGAACCCTGTGCATATCCAGCCAGGTGGGCTGCACGCTGACCTGTTCGTTCTGCCATACCGGCACCCAGAAACTGGTGCGCAACCTGACACCGTCGGAGATTGTGGGCCAGATCATGCTGGCGCGCGACGATCTGGGCGAATGGCCCGAACAGGGCGCACCCAAGGACGAGACGCGGCTCTTGTCGAACATCGTCCTGATGGGGATGGGCGAGCCGCTCTACAATTTCGAAAATGTGCGCGACGCGATGAAGATCGCCATGGATGGCGAGGGGATCGCCCTCGGCCGTCGGCGCATCACCCTGTCGACCTCGGGCGTCGTGCCGGAAATCGCACGCACGGCCGACGAAATCGGCTGTCTTCTGGCGGTGTCGTTTCACGCCACCACCGACGCGGTGCGCGACAAGCTTGTTCCGATCAACAAACGGTGGAACATCGACGCGCTTCTCGATGCGCTGCGCGAATACCCCAAGGCCACGAATTCGGAACGGATCACGTTCGAATACGTGATGCTCGATGGCGTCAACGACAGCGATGACGACGCCTATCGGCTGGTCAGCCTGCTGGAGGGGATCCCTGCCAAGGTGAACCTGATCCCGTTCAACGAATGGCCGGGCGCGCCCTACAAGCGGTCGTCTAACAACCGCATCCGGGCCTTTGCGACGATCCTGATGCAGGCAGGCTATGCCAGCCCGATCCGCACCCCGCGGGGCGAAGACATCATGGCGGCCTGCGGGCAACTGAAATCGGCGACCGAACGCGCGCGCAAGAGCCGCGCGCAGATCGCGGCAGAGGCAGGACTGGACAACACATGAAAATCACCATTGGTGGCGTCGGCTTCGAGGTGCGCCCGGTGCCCGAAGGCCTTCGCACGGCCCTGCTGTCCGATCCGGCGATCGCGGCGACCCGTTCGGCGGTTGTCTGGTCGTGGGACAAGAACAGCCGCAAGGGCCAGGCACAGGTCAGGCTGTCGTCCAAGGGGTCTGTCCCGTTGCCCAACGGGTTGGGGTTCTTCGTGCCCAAAGCCCTGTCCGACGGCCGGATCGTCAAGAACGAGAAGCCGACCCAGATCATGATGAAGCGGTTTCTTGAAACCGTGGGCGCCGGATCGCTGGCAGAGGTTCTTAAATCGATTCAGACGCTTCTGAAGTTACCGCAAAAAAGCCTGCCGCTGGCCCATTTCGCGCCGCTGAATGATCTGGCCTCCTACGAGATCCTGATGCGGACCGAATTCAGCGTCGTCGAACTGGTCGAGCCGTCGCGCAACCTGTCGGCCTATCTGTTCGTGCCGGGGCAGGTCCACTTTGGTCATCGCCTCACCGGCGATCCCGCGCCCGAGGCCGAAGGTGCGATCGAGGCGCCTCCGCCGGCCTTCCTGATCCCGACCTGGTCGAAAGCCAATCACCATATACGGATGGTCGCGCTGACCCGCCGCGCCAAGGACCTGCAACCCCGGGTCGAGGTGATGATGGCGGGCGAGGCGGAAAAGGACCCGGCGGTGATCCGCAGCTTTGCGTCGGTCATCGCCGAGTTGCGCGGGCTGTCGCCGCAGTCGAAGGCCCCCGTCTCTCACTGAGACGGGAGCCCTCGGGTCGCTCAAGCCAGAAGCGCGCGGGCCTCGTCGGGTGACAGGGCCGCGGGCTGGTCGCAGGTCGTCGTCAGATCGAGCATTCGCCGCTCGTCCGAGGATTTCAGGATCGACAGCATCACGTCCACCGCATGGAGCGCGAGGTCGAGGCTGCAACGATGCGCCCGCCCCTCGTCGATGGCGGTGGCCATGTCGGCAAGGCCTGCGCAACGGTAATTGGCGCGGTCGTTTCCGGCATTGTCCTTCAGATTGGTCACGCCAAACGGATGGTCGGTTGCATCGAGGGGCACAAAGCCGCCCTTTTCGCCGGCCATTTCCACCGTTCCGCCAAAGAAGTTGGGGTCCGGCACGATGAGCGATCCCGTCTCGCCGTAAATCTCCATGTTGCGGTGGGTATGGGCCCAGATATCCCAGCTTGCCGACAGCGTGATGGTGGCGCCGTTGTGGAATTCCAGCAGGGCATGGATGTTCGTGGGCGTCTTGACCGTGAGGGTCTCGCCCATGCGGTCGCCGTTGCCGATGATGCGTTCGGCAAAGGTCGTGGTGGCCAGCGCGCCGACCGATTTGACAGGGCCGATCAGCTGGATCAGGTTCGTTACGTAATAGGGACCAAGGTCAAGGATCGGTCCGCCGCCCGGATTGTAGAAGAAGTCCGGGTTGGGGTGCCAGCCCTCCATGCCGTGGTTCATCACATGGGCCGTCCCGCCGATGACGCGGCCGATCTCGCCCCCGTCGATCAGCGAACGCGCCTGCTGATGCGCGCCACCAAGGAATGTGTCGGGCGCAGAACCGAGGCGCAGCCCCTTTGCGGCGGCCAGGTCGCGCAGTTCCTTGCCCTCCTCGATGGACAGGACAAAGGGTTTCTCCGAATAGGCGTGCTTGCCCGCTTCGAGGATCGCCTTTGTGACGGCGTAATGCGCATCGGGGATGGTCAGGTTCACCACCACGTCGATGTCGGATGCCTTGAGAAGGTCTTCGACCGTCTCGGCCCGGACGCCGAATTCGGCGGCACGGGCCTGGGCGGCCGACATGTTGATGTCGGCCACGGCCCGAAGGTCGAGAGATTTGAACAGGGGCGCCAGCCGAAGGTAGCTGGTCGAGATATTGCCGCATCCAATGATGCCGACACCGAGTTTGGACATGCTGTGCTCCGGCTCAGAAGTTCTTGATGGATTCGAGCGACCGCCTTGCAAAGCGGGCGTCATCGTTGGGATTGTCGTGTTCGGCAACCAGATGCGTCACGCCGACCTTTGCCAGCGCCTCGGTGATCTTGGGCCAGTCCATGATGCCGTGGCCCACATCGGCCCAGCCATCCTCGTCGGCGCATTCGCCCTTGGGCGCGATGTCCTTGACATGAACGGCGGTCAGCGACTTGCCGTATTTGCGGATCTTGGCCGCCGGGTCCTTGCCCGCGATGCGCACCCAGCCAAGATCGAGTTCAAGCGAGACGCCATCCTGCGCGGCCAGAAGGTCAAGCGGGGTCTGGCCGTCGCCCAGATCGACAAGCTCGAAATCGTGGTTGTGCCAGCCGTAGACGAGGCCGGCATCGAGAAACGGTTTCCCGGCCTCGGCAACGCGGGTCGCGAAGGCAGCCCAACCGGCGGCATCCGAAGGCCGCTGATCGGGTGCGATATGGGGCACGATGACCTTTTCGATCCCCAGTTGCCGGACGATCTCAAGCGTTCTGGCCGGATCGCCTTCGACCATGTCGAGACCGATATGCGAGGAGGGCATCGACAACCCGTTTTCCGCCATCGCGGCGGCAAGGCTATCCACATCCTGCAACAGACCGCCATAGCCCTCGACGGCGGTGTAGCCTGCATCGGCAAGCATCTTGAGCGTCGCCGAAACCGGCGGGAACTTGCGTGAACAGTAAAGCTGATAGGCAATCGTCGTCATGGATAGGGCCTTCCTTGGTGTTACGCCATCGTGGCGGTATGAAGATCGCGCAGGACGAAAGAGGGCGTGGCCCCCGCGTCGCGCGGTGTGAAGGTGATCTCGGCCGGATGGCCGGGAAACAGGGCAAACCCGTTCAGGCTGAAGCGGCCGGGGCAATCGGCCTCGGCGGTCACGAAATGGGCCAGCGCCTCTGTGCGGATGGTCAGGGTCCAGTTTTCGCCGGATTGCCGGGCCGTGTGAGTGAGGTCCGGCCTTGCCAGATCATAGGTCTTGTAAGGTCTGGGCGCAAACACGTCGCCCGCGACCTCGCCCGAACTGTCGGCCCAGACAAAGGTCAGCATTTCCTGTTCGGCCAACGCGTCACGGGGAATGGTCAGCGCGGGCATCGCCGCATCGGCAATGTCGATCTCGGCATCGGCCAGCTGGCGGGCGGCGCCATCCATCGCGGCGGCATAGGCCGTCACCTTGAGCCGTTCGCCCCGGCCCGTGTCGTTCACGGCACGCAGCTCGATCCCGTCCTTGCCGGGGACCGGGACGACGGCGACGGGCCGGAAGAAGTCGCGCGCCATGTAGTGCAACAGCTTCCACCCGCCGCCATGATCGAGAGACGCCCAGGAACAGACGGGCCATGTGTCGTTCAACTGCCAGATCAGAGTGCCCATGCAATGGGGCCGCAAGCCGCGCCAGTGCTGCACGGCCGTCTTGATTGCCAGTCCCTGCTGCACCTGGCTCAGCCAGACGAAATCCTCGAATTTCTCGGGCCAGCGGAAATAGCGGAACATCGTTTCCGCGATGCGGGCATTGCCGCCGGCATTCTTCTGGTGGCTTTCGAGAACGGGGGCCGCGATGTTGAAATCCTCGGGGCCCGCGAAACGGCGGATCGCCTCCATCGACGGATAGGACTGGAACCCGAATTCGGAACAGAACCGGGGCGAGACGTCACGGTAATGTTCGAAATCGCGCCCCTCGTGCCAGACCGACCAGAAATGCATGTCGCCCGACCCGTCATCGTGCCAGGCATCGCCAAAACTCAGCGGCCCCGGGCTGGGCGAGGAGGGCCACCAGTTGGCGTGGCGGTCGGTGCGCCGCAGGGCCTTTTCGACCGCATGGTTGAGCCGGTCATAGTTCACCAGATAGCGGTCGCGATCCTTCAGGCTGACGTCATACCAGGTCAGCGCGCCGATCAGTTCGTTGTCGCCGCACCAAAGGGCCAGACAGGCATGATGGTGCAGGCGGGCGACGTTCTCCTCGACCTCGGCCTCGACCTCGGCCAGGAAACCGGGATCGGAGGGGTAGAGGTTGCAGGCGAACATGAAGTCCTGCCAGACCATCAACCCCATCTCGTCGCACAGGTCATAGAACCATGTCGGTTCATACCGGCCGCCACCCCAGATGCGGATCATGTTCATGTTGGCATCGACGGCGGATTGCAGAAGGTCCGCGACGGCGTCCCGCGTGATCCGCCCGGGCAGGGCATCGGCGGGGATCCAGTTCGCGCCCTTGGCGAAGACGTCCCGCCCGTTGACCCGGAACTTGAAGCCAAGGCCCGCCGCGTCGGGTTCGGTGATCAGCTCCATTCGGCGCAGGCCGATCCGGCGATGGGAGGTGGCCTGCCCCGCGGTGACAGTCAGGTCGTGAAGGGGCTGGTCGCCCTGTCCGGCCGGCCACCAGAGGTCCGGATCGGTGATCGTGATGCGCGCGTGCGCCTGCCCGCTTTCGACCGGGGCGGACAGGGATTGGCCCGCAATCTCGAACCGGGCCTCGGCGGCCGCACCCTCGACATGGGCGGCAAGGTCCAGCGTGACCGCGCCGTTTTCGTGATGCTGCGAAATCTCGAGCCGCGCGATCCTGTCGGCGCCCGCCTTGTCGATCCGCATCTCGCCATAGATGCCGAACGGGGCCAGCGCGATGTTCCAGTCCCAGCCGAAATCGCAGGCGGGCTTGCGCAGGAAATTCCCGTAAGGGATGGGGCAGTTCTTTGACCAGGGAAGTTCGAACGGATAGGCCTCCTGCTTCTTTCTGCCCGCCTCGACGGGGGAGTGGAACGTGACGGAAATTTCGTTCCGTCCCTTCCGCGCCACGCCCGCAAGCGGGATCCGGTAGCTGCGGAAAGCATTTTCCAGATGCGCGATTTCCGTTCCGTTCAGCGTGACGCTTGCCACCGTGTCGACCTCGGACAGGACAAGGATCGCGTCGTCGTCATCAAGGTCGAAGGTCCGGGTCGCGGTCCAGTCGCGTTCGCAGATCCAGCGCAGGTCATATTCGTTGCGACCCCAATAGGGATCGGGGATCAGGCCTGCCTCGTGCAGGGCCGTTATCCCGTCTCCCGGCAGCTTGAAGTCGCAGGCATGCTCGCCCTTAGCATCGCGAAGCGACCATGCACCCGTCAGGTCGGCAAGTGTCACAGACGAAGCTCGCTTTGCGTATCGAACAGGGATGCCCGCGCCGGATCGAGACCGATTTCCAGCGGATCGCCGGGCGAGACGGTTGCCTGCCCATCCATCCGGATGCGGAACGGCTTGCCGCCCACATCGGCCCAGACCAGCGTGTCCGAGCCCATCGGCTCGACGATGTCGACGGTGACGCGGGTGCGCAATGGCGCATTGGCCACCAGACCGCCTGTCACGACGTGTTCCGGGCGAATGCCGATCGTGGCGGACTGGCCTTCGGTCTCGGGTCCGCTGAACTGATATCCGTCCAGGGGCATGGTCAGATCGCCGGTCACGAAGTTCGGTCCCCTGACCTGGCCCTGAAGGAAATTCATCGACGGCGAGCCGATGAAGTCGGCCACATAAAGGTTCTGCGGCCGATTGTAGATCTCGTCCGGCGTGCCAAGCTGCATGATCTTGCCACCCTTCATGATGGCGATCCGGTCGGCCAGGGTCATCGCCTCGACCTGGTCGTGGGTCACGTAGATCATCGTGTTCTCAAGCTGGTTGTGCAGCCGCTTGAGTTCGACCCGCAGATCGGCGCGAAGTTTCGCATCGAGGTTGGACAGCGGCTCGTCGAAGAGGAAGACATCGACATCCCGCACCAGCGCGCGGCCGATCGCGACGCGCTGCCGCTGGCCGCCCGACAGGGCCGCCGGTTTGCGGTCAAGTAGCGGGCCGATCTGAAGAACCTCTGCCGCGCGGCTGACCCGGCGTTCGATCTCGTCCCGCGGCACGCGCGCATTCTTCAACCCGAAGGACAGGTTCCCGCGCACGGTCATCTGCGGATAAAGCGCGTAGGACTGGAACACCATGCCGATGCCGCGCTGCGACGGTTCGGCCCATGTCACGTTCTGGCCCTTGATCCAGATCTGGCCATCGGTGATCTCGAGCAGGCCCGCGATGCAGTTCAGAAGGGTGGATTTGCCACAGCCCGAGGACCCCAGAAGAACCAGAAACTCGCCTTCATGGATATCGAGGTTCAGTTGTTGCAGCACCTTGACTGCCCCGAACTGGAGATCGAGGTCACGGATTTCGACGGAATTGTTGGTCATTGAGTTCAGCCTTTCACGGCGCCGGCGGCGATGCCGCGAACGAATAGTTTGCCGGAGAAGAAATAGACGACGAGCGGAACAAGCCCCGTGAGAAGCGTGGCCGCCATGTTCACGTTGTATTCCTTGACCCCCTGCACCGAGTTGACGATGTTGTTGAGCTGGACGGTCATCGGGTAGCTTTCGGCCCGGGTGTAGACGACGCCGAATAGGAAGTCGTTCCAGATGCCCGTGACCTGGATGATGCCAGACACCACGATGATCGGAAGGGACATCGGCAGGATGATCCGCACGAGGATCCCCCAGAACCCGGCCCCGTCGACGCGGGCGGCCTTGAACAGCTCGTCAGGGATCGAGGCGAAATAGTTCCGGAACAGCAGGACGTTGATCGGCAGGCCAAAGATCGTGTGCACGATCACCAGACCCGACAACGATCCGAAGAGCTGGACCCTGCCCCGGCAGGCGCCCTCGGCGGTGATGAACAGCCCGCAGGTGCCCTGGTAGATGTCGGTCATGAACCCGCCGACCTCGCGCAGGCCGATCACGATCGGGTAGAGCATCACCTGGTAGGGAATGAAGGCGCCCACGAGAAGAATGGTGAAGAAGACTTCGGAGCCTTTGAACTTCCATTTCGAGAGCGTGTAACCCGAGATGAGCGCGATGGTCATGCTCAGGATCACCGACGGCACGAGGATCCGGACCGAGTTCCAGAAACCGCGGCTCAGTCCGTCGCAGTTCACCCCGGTGCAGGCCTCGGACCAGGCCTTGACCCAGGGCTGGAAGGTGATGTCGACCGGAGGCGAAAAGACGTTGCCCATCCGGATTTCGGCCATGTCCTTGAGCGACGTGACGATCATCACGTAAAGCGGCAGTAGGTAGTAGATCGACACGATGATGAGCGTGCCGTAGAGCATGATGTTGCGCGGGCTCATCGCGCTTTTGGGTTTCGGGCCGCGCGGGCCCTCGGACAGGCGGGATGCGACGGGGGCGGTTGCAGCGCCGGCCGCGTTCAGGGCGTCGATGTTAGCCACGCTTGCGTCCTCCGAATTCGAGAAGGGCCCAGGGGATCAGGATGATCACAACGCTTAGCAGCATCATCGTCGAGGCGGCGAAACCCTGGCCAAGGTTCTGACCGCCGAACATTGCGGTCATGACGTATTTCGCGGGCACCTCGGACGATATCCCCGGCCCGCCCGCGGTCTGCGCCACGACCAGGTCATAAAGCTTGATGATGCCGCTGGTGATCAGGACGACGGCGGTGATGAAGACGGGCCGCATCATCGGGATGATGATCTGGACATATGTCTTGACCACGCCGATCCCGTCAACGCGGGCGGCCTTCCAGATGTCTTCGTCGATGCCGCGCAGACCGGCCAGCATGATGCACATGATCAGGCCCGTGCCCTGCCAGAGACCCGCGATCAGCAGGCCGAACATCACGATTTCAGGGTCGTTGAGCGGGTTGAAGGCAAAGCTCTCCCAGCCCCAGCCGCGCACGATGCCCTGAATGCCGAATTCGGGGTTCAGGATCCATTGCCAGATCAGGCCTGTCACGATGAAGGACAAGGCAAAGGGATAGAGAAAGATGGTGCGGAACGTATCCTCGAAGCGGATCTTGCGATCCAGAAGGGCGGCCAGCACAAAGCCGATAACCAGTGTAAAGACCAGCGAGAATATGCCGTAAAGCGCAAGGTTCTTGATCGACACGATCCACTTTGTCGAGGACCACAGACGTTCGTACTGGTCGAGCCCGACCCAGTTCAGTCGAGGCAAAAGGCCCGAACCGGTAAAGGAATAGACGATCGTCCAGACGGTTCCGCCAAGGAATACCACCACCGCAACGGCGATCATCGGGATCAAAGCGATCTTGGAATTCAGGTTGCGGAACAGTCGGACCGGTCGTCGCGCGACCACCCTTTCCGCTTGAGCCACGGTTTGGCCAGCTTCGTCTGCGACTGCCATCGCCTTACCTCCCTCGATAGGTGCAGGAGCGTCCCGGCACGCCCCAATCGGGGCATGGGCCCCGTGAAGGGCCCATGCCGGTTATCTCCGTCGGAACGGGATCAGTTCGCCTGCTCGATCAGCTGGGCATAGGCTTCCTGAACTTCGGCGACGGTCATGCTGTCGCTGCTCCAGAACTCCGTCATCAGGTCGTTGATCTGAGTGGCTGTGTCCGGTGTCAGAAGCACGTTGCCCGAGGGCAGGATGTTGCCGGCGGCCAGCAGGTCGAGACCTTTCTGGGTGCACTCGTTGACGGATGTCAGGTCAACGTCGCCGCGGATCGGCAGAGAGCCCTTGGCGGAGTTGAACGCCACCTGCACCTCGGGGCTCAGCAGCAGTGCGGCCATTTCTTTCTGGGCGGCTTCCATGTCGGGATCGCCGGTCACCGGAAAGTAGAACGCGTCCCCTCCGGCGTCGAGGATGGCCACGTCGCCAAGACCGGGAAGACAGGAGTAGTCCTCGCCGGCTACTTCGCCGGCAATGGCGAATTCGCCCTGGGCCCAGTCCCCCATGATCTGAGCAGCGGCCGTATCGGCGATGACCGCGTTGGTGGCCTGGTTCCAGTCCAGAACCTCGAGGCCCTCGGCAAGCTCACGCGCATCGGCAAAGGCCTGGAAGACGCGGGTATAATCCTCGCCGCGGGCGACGTCGGCATCCTTGTCGCGGTTCACGGCAAGCCAGGCTTCCTGGCCGGCAAGCGCGATCGCCATCACGCCGAACGAACCGCTCTGCTGCCAGGACTGGCCGCCCATGGCGAGCGGTACGATACCCGCCTCGCGCAGCGCGGGGGCTGTGGCAACGAACTCGCCCCAATTGGTCGGCACGTCGACACCGGCCTTCTCGAAGGCGGTGTTCGACAGCCACATCCACTGCCATGAGTGGATGTTGACCGGCGCGCAGTAGACACGGCCGTCGACGGTGCAAGCATCCAGAAGCGTGGGCGGGTTCACGATATCGGCCCAGCCTTCGGCTTCGGCGACATCGGTCAGGTCGAGCATGAGGCCCGCCTCGATCAGTTCTTCGGCCTGACGGCCGTGGTTGAACTGGAATGCGGCCGGCGGATCGCCGCCGATGATGCGCGACACCATGATCGGCCGGGCCGTGTCACCGCCGCCGGCGATCGCGCCGTCGACCCAGGTGTGCTCGGTACGCTCGTTCAGCGCTTTGGCGAATTCGGACACGGCGGCGGCTTCGCCACCGGATGTCCACCAGTGCATGACCTCCATCTCTTCGGCATGCACGGCGCCGGCGCTCACGATGGCGGTTGCGGCCATCAGTTTGGTCGTCAGTTTCACGATTCTCTCCTCCCTGGTTCTAAATCGTTGTAGAAATTTCTATATCGATTTAGTTTGGTGTGGCAACACGTAATCTCGGACGATTTCAAATCCCGTTTGGTCCCTGTCCGAGCTGGGTTTTTCTGGTATCGAGAAAGGAGTCGCGGCCAGTTCCTGTGCCGCGCGGGGGGGAGAAGATGGCCAAGAAGCCCGAACCCGGCAGACGCATGCAGGCCGCGATTCGCCGCGGCGAGAAGCCGACGCTGAAGACGATTTCCATGCTGAGCGGTCTTGCCGTTCCGACAGTTTCGCGCGCGCTGAACGATGCGCCCGATATCGGGGCGGAAACGAAAAAGCGGGTCCGGCGGATCGCCGACGAAATCGGTTACGTGCCGAACCGGGCCGGGGTGCGGCTGAGGACCGGGCGGACCAACGTGATCAGCCTTGTCCTGTCAACGCAGCACGACATGATGAACCATACCGCCCGGCTCATCTCGTCGCTGGCGGGTCATCTGCGCGGGACGCAGTTCCACCTGATCGTCACGCCGTTCTTTCCCGACGAGGATCCGATGCGACCGATCCGTTACATCGTCGAGACGGGATCCGCCGATGCGATCGTCATGAACCAGATCGAACCGCAGGATCCCAGGGTGGCCTATCTGATGGAGCGGAAGTTTCCATTCGCCACGCACGGTCGGTCGGACTGGCGCGACCAGCACGCCTATTTCGACTATGACAACGGCGTCTTCGGCCAGTTGTCCGTGTCGGAACTGGTCAAGCGGCAGCGGAAGAACATCCTTCTGGTCGCTCCGCCCAAGACCCAGAATTATGCCATGGACATGCGCGAGGGCGCGATGACGATGGCCTGTCGCTTGTCGGCGCGTCTGACCGTCCTGTCACGTGTGACAAGCGACAGCCCCAGCAGCGATCTGATGGCGCGGGTGGCCGAAATGCTGACCGGGCCCGACACGCCCGATGGCATCATCTGCGGCTCCACCTCGTCGGCGATGGCGCTGATTGCCGCCTTCGAGGCCGCAGGCCGGGTGATCGGCGAAGATTTCGATGTCGTCGCAAAAGAGGCGATCCCGGTCCTTCAGATGTTTCGGCCCCCTGTGATCGCGATGTATGAGGATGTCGCAAGGGCAGGCGAATTCCTGGCAGAGGCAGCGATCAACGCGATCCGGCATCCTGATTTGCCCCCGATGCAGGAGCTAGACATACCAGGCCAAGGCCTGAAACTTCAGTCAAAGGAGACGACATAGATGAGCCAAATCAAGGGCCCGGCCCTGTTCCTTGCGCAATTCGCCGGGGATGACGCGCCGTTCAACAGCCTGCCCGAGATCACGAAATGGGCGGCTGATCTGGGATACGAGGGCGTCCAGATCCCCACCTTCGACGGGCGTCTGTTCGATCTCGACAAGGCTGCCGACAGCGAGACTTATTGCGACGAGGTCAAGGGCATCTGCGCCGATGCGGGCGTCGAGATCACCGAATTGTCGACCCATCTTCAGGGCCAGCTTGTCGCGGTGAACCCGGCCTATGACATTGCCTTTGATGCCTTCGCCCCCGAGGCGATGCGCGGCAACCCGGCAAAGCGGCAGGCCTGGGCGGTGGATCAGGTGAAAAAGGCCGCCGTCGCGTCCGAGCGGCTGGGGCTGAGCACCTCTGTCAGCTTTACCGGCGCGCTGGCCTTTCCCTATCTCTACCCTTGGCCGCAGCGCCCCGACGGCCTGATCGAGGAGGCCTTTGCCGAGCTGGGCCGGCGCTGGACGCCGATCCTCAATCATTATGCCGATCACGGGGTCTCGATCGGATACGAGATCCATCCCGGCGAAGACGTGTTCGACGGTGCCACGTTCGAGATGTTCGTCGATGCCTGCGGCGGCCACGTGGCGGCGATGATCAACTATGATCCGTCGCACTTCCTGCTGCAGCAGATGGATTACCTCGCCTTCATCGACCTCTATCACGACCGGATCAACGCGTTCCACGTCAAGGATGCCGAGTTCAACCCTGACGGGCGGCAGGGCGTCTATTCCGGCTATCAGCCCTGGATCGACCGGGCCGGCCGGTTCCGCAGCCTCGGCGACGGGCAGGTCGATTTTCCGGCGATCTTTTCCAAGCTGACGCAATACGGCTATGACAGCTGGGCCGTGCTGGAATGGGAATGCTGCATCAAGTCGCCCGAACAGGGCGCGGCCGAAGGCGCGCCCTTCATCGCGCGCCACCTGATCGACCGCGCCGAAAAGGCGTTCGACGATTTCGCGGGCGGCGAGCGGGACGAGACCGCGATCCGCTCCATGCTGGGACTATAGGAAGGAAGACGACATGACGACGAAGAGACGGGTCCGCCTGGGAATGGTCGGCGGCGGCCAAGGTGCCTTCATCGGCGCGGTCCACCGCATCGCCAGCCGCATCGACGACCGGTATGAGCTGGTCGCGGGGGCGCTGTCCTCCGATCCGGACCGGGCCGCGGCCAGCGCGGCCGAGCTTCTGATCGCGCCGGACCGCTCCTATGCCTCCTACGAAGAGATGGCAAAGGCCGAGGCCGCGCGTGACGACGGGATCGACGCGGTGTCGATCGTGACGCCCAATCACATGCATGCAGGGCCGGCCATCGCGTTTCTCGAGGCAGGGATCCACGTGATCTGCGACAAGCCGCTGGCCGCCACCGCCGAGCAGGCCCGGCAGATCGCCGATGCCTGCAAGCGGTCGAAGGCGCGGTTCATCCTGACCCACAATTATACCGGCTATCCGCTGATGCGGCAGGCCAAGGCGATGATCGAGAACGGCGCCCTCGGGACCATCCGCCTGATCCAGGCCGAATATGTTCAGGACTGGCTGACCGAACCCGCCTCGAACAAGCAGGCCGACTGGCGCACCGACCCCAAACAGGCAGGTGCCGGGGCGATCGGGGATATCGGAACCCATGCGTTCAACCTCGCGCTCTTTGTCACGGGCCAGAGGCCCGAGGCGCTTTCGGCCGAGCTGCATTCCTTTGTCGAGGGCCGCAAGGTCGACGACAATGCCCATATCCGGCTGCGTTTTGCCGGTGGGGCAAAGGGCACCCTTTGGGCAAGCCAGGTCGCCGTCGGCAACGAGAACGGTCTGCGGCTGCGGATCTATGGTGACAAGGCGGGCCTCGAATGGGGTCAGGAAAACCCCAACGTCATGACCTTTGCCCCGTTCGGCGAGCCCAGGCAGATCATCACCCGCGGCGGTGCGGGCCTTGGCGGCGATGCCGGCCAATGGACCCGGATCCCGCCCGGTCATCCCGAAGGCTATCTCGAAGGGTTCGCGAACCTCTATACCGACGCGGCGGACGCGATCCTGGGCGAGGGCGACGGCCGCCTTCTGCCGGGGATCGAAGACGGTCTCGACGGCATGTGGTTCATCGAGGCCTGCCAGAAATCCTCGGCCGCAGACGGCAGCTGGATCGCCCGATAGACGGACCGGCCGCAACAAATTTCCAGAAATTTGTTGCGGCAGCCCCCGGTTTCACCGTCCGGGAATGATGTCGCGTTTCTCGCCCGCACCGGGCCAGTCATCTATGGCCGCGATTGCCTCTTCGGCGGTCTCGACAAAGCGGAAAAGCTCCAGGTCATCGGCCGAAATCGTGCCTGCCTCGGCCAGGGCATCCCAGTTGATGATCTTTTCCCAGAAGGCGCGCCCGAACAGCAGGAAGGGCACCTTCTGCATCCGGCCCGTCTGGATCAGGGTCAGCGATTCGAACATTTCGTCCAGTGTCCCGAATCCGCCGGGAAAGACGCAGATCGCCCTGGCCCGCATCAGGAAGTGCATCTTGCGGATCGCGAAATAGTGAAAATTGAAACTTAATTCCGGCGTGACATATTCATTGGGCGCCTGCTCGTGCGGCAGGACGATGTTCAGCCCGATGGACTTGCCACCCGCCTCGGAGGCGCCGCGATTGCCGGCCTCCATCACGCCGGGGCCACCGCCGGTGACGATGACGTTCTCCGCGCCCGCGCTGTCTGTCGATCGGGCGGTCATCAGGCGTGCGAATTTCCGGGCCTCGTCGTAATAGGATGACAGATCGGCAAGGGTCCGGGTCCGCGCCCCGTCCTTCTTGGCGGGTTCGGGGATGCGGGCACCGCCGAACATCACGATGGTCGAGACCACGCCGGCCTCGTTCATCAGCATCTCGGGTTTGAGCAGTTCGAGTTGCAGGCGCACGGGCCGCAACTCCTCGCGGCACAGGAAATCGTCATCCGCAAAGGCAAGCCGGTAGGAAGGCGCCCGGGTCTGCGGCGTTTCGGGGACCTCGCGGGCCGTAACGCTGTCTTCGTGGCTGTCGCGGAACAGGTGGCGTCTCGTCTCGTCTTTCATCACTCGTTATCCTTGCCGATGTCGCAAGAGTGATGGCAGGGTCGCGCGGTCTTGTCCAATCACCAGAGGCATTTGCAATGATCACCCGCCGGGACATCGAGGCCGCATTGACGCTGATCCGCCCCCATGTGCGGCGGACGCCGGTGGTCGTTGCCGACGACCTGTGGGGCGACCGGGACATCGAGGTGAAGTTCGAACATTGCCAGGTGACCGGCTCGTTCAAGCCGCGCGGCGCGTTCTACACCCTGCTGTCGAATCCGGTACCCGAGGGCGGGGTCGTCGCGGCCTCGGGCGGCAACCACGGGGCGGCCGTGGCCCATGCGGCCATGCGCCTTGGCCATCGGGCCGCGATCTTCGTTCCCGAGATCGCGGGTCCCGAGAAGATCGCCCTGATCCGCGAGACGGGCGCCGAGCTGACGGTCGTGCCGGGCAGCTATGTCGATGCGCTGAGGGCCGCGCAGGACCATGAGGCCCGGACGGGTGCGATGCAGGTCCATGCCTATGACGCCCCCGAAACCGTGGCCGGGCAGGGCACGGTCATGGCCGAGTGGGACCAACAGGGCCTTTCCGCCGATACCGTCCTGATCGCCGTGGGCGGGGGCGGGCTGATCGCCGGGGCGCTTGCCTGGCTCGGGACCACGCGCAAGGTCGTCGCGGTCGAACCCGTTCTGGCGCCATCGCTGAACAGGGCGCTTGCCGAAGGGCGGCCCGTCGATGTCGAGGTGTCGGGCATCGCCGCCAATGCGCTGGGCGCGCGGCGGATCGGTGGTATCTGCCATGAGCTGGCCAGCCAGACCGCGACACAATCGGTGCTTGTCGAGGACGAGGCCATCCTCGCCGCCCAGCACCTGTTGTGGCGGCGGTTGCGCCAGGTGGTGGAGCCTGCCGGCGCCACCGCCCTTGCCGCGCTGACAAGCGGTGCCTACCGGCCCGAACCAGGGGAAAAGGTGGCGATCCTGTTGTGCGGGGCGAACCCGGTCACATCGCCCTATCCGGCGACGAAGTCGGACCGCGCATAGCCTTGCAGATACAGAAGCGCCGTCAGATCGGCGTGATTGATCCGGATACCGGCCTCGGCCTGAACCGAGGGTTTGGCATGCAGCGCGACGCCCGCGCCGGCCAATTGCAGCATGCCCAGATCGTTGGCGCCATCGCCCACCGCGATCGCATCCGCAGGCGTGATCCCCAACCTGTCGGCGATTTCCGTCAGGGCCGTCACCTTTGCCTCGCGGCCCAGGATCGGCTCGCCCGGATGCCCGGTCAGCGCGCCGCCCTCGGACAGCAGCGTATTGGCGCGGTTCTCATCGAAACCGAGCCTTTCGGCGATGGCGGCGGTAAAGCTGGTGAAGCCGCCCGAGACCAGTGCCGTATAGGCGCCATTGGCCCGCATGGTCGCAACCAGCGTCTCTGCGCCCGGCATCAGCGTGATGCGCTCTGACAGGACCTTGTCGATGATCGCGACAGGCAGGCCCGCCAGCAGGCCGACCCGTTCCCGCAAGGCCGCTTCGAAATCCAGCTCGCCGTTCATGGCGCGGGCCGTGATGCCGGCCACGCGCGGGCCGACACCAGCCTCGGCGGCCAGTTCGTCGATGCATTCCTGCTGGATCATGGTCGAATCCATGTCCGCGATCAGGATCCGTTTGCGCCGGTTGGCCGCGCCTTGAATGGCAAGGTCGACACCGGCGTCCTGAAGCGTGGGCCAGATATCGGTCGCGTTCGACGGGCGGGTGCCGATCTCGAATTCGGCGGCCTCGTCGGGCGCCAGCCAGACCAGATCACCGCCGCCCCAGGCGTCGCGCAGCGAAATGGCCAGGGCCGGCTCGAGCCGGCCCGGCGCGGCGATCAGCGAAACGGTGAACATGGGCAGGTTTCCTATGGTGGACAGACGCGTCGCTTTCGGGCGCTCGAGCGGCGGTCTAGCGGCATTTTCACTGTTGTGGAAGGCCGGGCTTGGCCGTAAGAGCGGCGGTGGGACACCCCTCCCCAACGAGGGGCGACTATCTGGAAGGATACCAGCAATGGCGACCACGACACCGGCAACGCGGCCGGCAAATCCGCGTTTTTCATCCGGCCCCTGTGCCAAACCCCCCACATGGAAACCTGACGTCGTTGCGGATGCGCCCCTTGGCCGTTCGCACCGGGCCGCAATCGGCAAGGATCGTCTCAAGCGTGCCATCGACCTGACGGCCGAGATCCTCGGCGTGCCCGAAGGCTACCGCGTGGGCATCGTTCCGGCCTCGGATACCGGTGCCGTCGAGATGGCGATGTGGACCATGCTGGGCGAACGCCACGTCGAGATGGTCGCCTGGGAAAGCTTTGGCGAAGGCTGGGTGACCGATGCGGTCAAGCAGCTGAAACTCGATGCCAACGTGCACCGCGCCGATTACGGACAGATCGTCGACATGGCGGCGCTCGATTACGACCGCGATGTCGTATTTACCTGGAACGGAACCACCTCGGGCGTCAGGATGCCCAATGGTGACGCGATCCCCGCCGACCGCAAGGGCCTGACGATCTGCGATGCGACCAGTGCCGCCTTTGCGCAGGACCTGCCGTGGGACAAGCTCGATGTCACGACCTTTTCCTGGCAGAAGGTCATGGGCGGCGAGGCGGCGCATGGCATGCTGATCCTCAGCCCGCGCGCGGTTGAACGGCTCGAAAGCTATACCCCCGACCGGCCGCTGCCCAAGATCTTCCGCCTGACCAAGGGCGGCAAGCTGATCGAGGGCATCTTCCGGGGCGAGACGATCAACACGCCCTCGATGATGGCGGTGGAGGATTACCTCTTCGCGCTTGACTGGGCGCAGTCGATCGGCGGGCTCGATGCACTCAGGGCGCGGGCCGATGCGAATGCCCGCGCGATCTGGGAATTCTGCGATGCGCGCGACTGGATCGCGAACCTCGCCGAAGAGCCTGCAACGCGGTCGAACACCAGCGTCTGCCTGAAATTCACCGACCCGGCGATCGCCGATGGTGCGGCCTTCGCCAAGGCCGTGGCCAGGCGGCTCGAGGCCGAGGGCGTGGCGCTCGATATCGGGGCCTATCGCGATGCGCCGGCCGGCCTGCGCATCTGGTGCGGCGCCACTGTCGAGACCTCGGATGTCGAGGCGATGCTGCCCTGGCTCGACTGGGCCTACCACGCCGAGATCGAGGCACAGGCCCAGGCCGCCTGAGCCCGATTTCCTGCAAGGAAATCGTCCCGGACTCTTTGAAAGAGTCCGGGCCCCCCATCAATCTTTCAAGGACCACATACATGGCTCCCAAGGTTCTCATTTCCGACAAACTCTCCGATGCGGCCGTCCAGATCTTTCGTGATCGCGGGATCGAGGTCGATTTCCGCCCCGAACTGGGCAAGGACAAGGATCAGCTTCTCGCCGTGATCGGCGAATATGACGGGCTGGCGATCCGGTCGGCCACCAAGGTGACCGAAAAGATCATCGCGGCCGCGGACAACCTCAAGGTGATCGGCCGGGCCGGGATCGGCACCGACAACATCGACAAGGAGGCCGCGTCCAAGAAGGGTGTCATCGTGATGAACACGCCCTTCGGCAACATGGTCACGACCGCCGAACATGCGATCGCGATGATGTTCGCCGTGGCACGCCAGATCCCCGAGGCCAGCACCTCGACCCATGCCGGCAAGTGGGAAAAGTCCAAATTCATGGGTGTCGAACTGACCGGCAAGACGCTGGGCGTTATCGGTGCCGGCAATATCGGCTCCATCGTCTCTGACAGGGCGCGCGGCCTGAAGATGAAGGTCATCGCCTATGATCCCTTCCTCAGCGAGGAGCGTGCGACCGAGATCGGGGTCGAGAAGGTCGAACTCGACACGCTCCTTGCGCGGGCCGATTTCATCACGCTGCATGTCCCGCTCACGGATGCCACCCGCAACATCCTGAGCCGCGAGAACCTCGGGAAGACGAAGAAGGGTGTCCGGATCATCAACTGCGCCCGCGGCGGTCTGGTCGACGAGGCCGCGCTGGCCGATCTGCTGAAATCCGGCCATGTGGCCGGGGCGGCCTTCGACGTCTTCGCCGAAGAGCCCGCGACGCAGAACCCGCTGTTCGAACTGCCCAATGTCGTCTGCACCCCGCATCTTGGTGCGGCGACCACCGAGGCGCAGGAAAATGTGGCTCTTCAGGTTGCCGAACAGATGGCCGACTACCTTCTGACAGGGGCCGTCCAGAACGCGCTGAACATGCCGTCGGTCACCGCCGAAGAAGCCAAGATCATGGGCCCCTGGATCAAGCTGGCGGGTCATCTGGGCAATTTCATCGGCCAGATGACGGACGAACCGATCAAGGCGATCAACATCCTCTATGACGGCGCGGCCAGCGAGATGAACCTTGCCGCCCTGACCTCGGCCACCGTGGCCGGGATCATGGCAAGCAACAACCCGGACGTGAACATGGTCTCGGCGCCGGTCATCGCGAAGGAGCGCGGGATCAGGATCTCGACCACAAAGCAGGATCAGTCCGGTGCCTTCGAGGGATATATCAAGGTTACCGTCGTGACGACCAAGCGCGAACGCTCGATCGGGGGCACGGTCTTCTCGGACGGCAAGCCGCGCTTCATCCAGATCAAGGGCATCAACATCGATGCCGAGATCGGGGCGCACATGGTCTATACCACGAACGAGGACGTGCCTGGCATCATCGGGACGCTGGGCCTGACCATGGGGGAGAACGGGGTCAACATAGCGAACTTCACCCTTGGGCGGACCGCCGAAAAGGGCGAGGCGATCGCACTTCTCTATGTCGATGATCAGGTGCCCGAGACCGTTCTGGACAAGCTGCGCAACACGGGCCTTTTCCGGCAGGTCAAGGCACTGCAATTCGACGTGGCCTGAACACTAACGGGGCCGGTTCGGGGCATCTCTCCCGATCCGGCCCCATCTGATCGCGACAGGGCCGGTTGTCGTCGGCAGCTAGAGGATATGGCCCGATTTCTGCGCCTTGGTCTGCAGGTAGGCGCTGTTGAACCGGTTCTCGCCCACCTTCAGCGGGACGCGTTCCGTCACCTCCAGCCCGCAGCTTTCCATCCGCGTGACCTTGGCCGGATTGTTGGTCATGAGCCGCACCTTCGAGAAGCCCAGCTTATCGAGCAGGGCGGCCCCGATCCGGAAGTCGCGCTCGTCATCCTCGAAACCCAGGCGGTGATTGGCCTCCACCGTGTCGAACCCTTGATCCTGAAGCGAATAGGCCCGCATCTTGTTGGCAAGGCCGATCCCGCGACCCTCCTGGTTTAGGTACAGCAGGACGCCCGCGCCCTCGGCCCCCATCTGCGCAAGCGCGGCGCGAAGCTGCGGGCCACAATCGCATTTCAGGCTGCCGAGCAGATCGCCGGTGAAACACGCCGAATGGAGCCGCGCCAGGACCGGCTCCGATCGGTCGGGATGGCCGATTTCGACGGCATAATGCTCTTCCCCGCCATCCTCGGGCCGAAAGACATGCAGCCGCCCGGCCTCCGACACTTCGAGAGGGACCTTGGCCGACACCACCGAATGCAGAGGCGACAGCCCGGTATCGAGAGCGGCCGCCACAGGCAGTTCCGTCAGCGAATGGTCCCTGGCAAAGGCGCCGGGATCGGGCAATCTGGCAACAAGGGCAGCGGGCAGGATGCGCGCGGCCTTGGTCAGGGTCAGCGCGGCGCGGTGCAGCGTCGTCTCGCCCCCGCGCTGGCAGGTGAAGGGCCCCTTCATCGGCGTGTCGAGATCGCCCGCGGGGTCGGCCACGCCGCGCACCCAGTCCAGCGACGCGCCCGGCGGCAGGGCGATGCGGGCCAGATCGCCGTCATAGACGCGCGCGCGCAGCGTCTCTGCCCGGCGGGCGGTGACGGCGAGGGCGGCATCCGCCCCCTGTTGCGCGAAATGTCTGACGCGATCGGCTGTCGCCGTTTCGGCTGCAAGGACAAGGCCGCCGGTGCCATCCTCGGCGACAAGCACGACCGGAACCCCCATGCGGAGGTCCGACCGGGCACGCGCCAGCCGTTCTGTCAGGTCGGGTGAAAAGCTCATCTCTGGGATCGGCCCTTTCGAATCGTGTCAGTCGATAGCGTCAAACGGTCGGAAATGAAACAAATGCCGGCCCCACGACACGAGCGCGTGAGCGAAATGCAGCATAGCTTGCCTGAAGGTGGGACGCGCCTCATCTGTGAATTGAGCAAAGCGGAGAAGGTCATGGCCCAGTTGAAGAAAATCCTGCTTGTTGATGACGACGACGATCTGCGCGAAGCGCTGAGCGAGCAATTGATGATGACCGAGGATTTCGATGTCTTCGAAGCGGTCGACGGTGCCGATGCCATGGCCAAGACAAAGGCCGGCCTGTTCGATCTGGTGATCCTCGATGTGGGCCTGCCCGATACAGACGGGCGGGAATTGTGCCGCGTGATGCGCAAGACGGGGGTCAAGTGCCCCGTCCTGATGCTGACCGGTCATGACAGCGACAGCGACACGATCCTTGGCCTTGATGCGGGGGCCAATGATTACGTGACCAAGCCGTTCAAGTTTCCGGTTCTGCTGGCGCGGATCCGGGCGCAGCTGCGGACGCATGAACAATCCGAAGACGCCGTGTTCCAGCTTGGTCCCTATACCTTCAAGCCGGCGCAGAAAATGCTCATTACCGAGGATGACAGGAAGGTTCGTCTGACCGAGAAGGAAACGAACATCCTGAAATACCTCTACCGTTCGACAGAAGGCATCGTGCCGCGGGATGTGCTCCTGCACGAGGTATGGGGATATAATGCCGGCGTGACGACCCACACGCTGGAGACGCATATCTACAGGCTGCGCCAGAAGATCGAGCCCGACCCATCGAATGCGCGGCTTCTGGTGACCGAGTCTGGCGGCTACCGTTTGGTGGCGTGACGGCCAAATCATTTCGGCCTGAGTGACAATTTTGCAAAACGGCGCCACATTGTTGCCCAGATGATGTGTTTTGTTGATGGGTAAAGGTGTCTTTTACCTTAGGTTGAGTGCATCACTTTGACAGAATCCCTCGGTGGCGGGGTCAAGCCATCACCTCCCTGTTGGACTTGCCCGGGTCTTCGACCCGGGCTTTTTTTGTGCCCCTTCGCTCCGGCAGTCGCGAGTTTTCCCGTTGGCGCGTCTGCGACGCTGTGTCTAAAGTTTTTCATGAATTTTTCGAGTTCATGAAAAATCGACAGATAGGGAAAGGTATCGATGTTGAATTCACTGAAAGTCGCAGTCACTGCGCTGGCCTTGTCGGTAGCTGCCGCTCCGGTCATTGCGCAAACGGTCGATCTGCGCTTCGTCAACAGAAGCGGGCAGAATGTCGTGGCGCTTCAGACCTCGGCGACAAGCAACCCGAACTGGGAGGACGACCTGTTTCAGGGGCGTGTCCTGCGTCCGGGCCAGACCTTCAGCCTGCGGATCAACCGCTTGTCGGACTGCTATTACGACGTGAGGGCCCTTCTGGCGAACGGTGTCTGGTCCACGGGGACCTTCGATATCTGCTCCACGACGACGATCAACATTCGCTAGACCGGATCGGCGGGCGGGGCCGCAGGCTGTCTCGCCCGCGGCTCCGTTCGACGACGCTCCCGGCGCGGCCATCATTCGCGTTGCGGCCGCAGCGGGCCCGGCCTAGGGTCTGGCCTCGATCAATGCCGGAGCGGTTTTCATGCCTTTCACCCTTGCCACCTGGAACATCAATTCGGTTCGCCTGCGCGAGGGGCTTGTCCTGCGGCTTCTCGAGGAAGAAAGGCCCGACATCCTGTGCCTTCAGGAATGCAAGAGCCCGGTCGACAAGATCCCGACCGACGGCTTCAAGGCGCTGGGCTACACACACATGATCGCCCGCGGGCAGAAGGGCTATAACGGCGTGGCGATCCTGTCGCGACTGCCGATCGAAGAGGCCGGTGCCGAAGACCACGCCGCATTGGGCCATGCCCGCCACGTGGCCGCCCGGCTGGAAAACGGTGTGACGATCCACAACTATTACGTGCCCGCCGGTGGCGATATCCCCGACCGCGAGAAGAACGAGAAATTCGGCCAGAAGCTGGACTATCTGACCGAGATGCGGGACCGGTTTCATGCCGAGGCTCCCTCGCGGTCGATCCTTGTGGGGGATCTCAATATCGCGCCGCGCGAGGATGATGTCTGGTCCCACAAGCAGCTTCTCAAGGTGGTGAGCCATACTCCCATCGAGGTCGAGCATCTGGCCCAGACCCAGGATGCCGGCGGCTGGGTCGATGTGACCCGCGCCGACATTCCCCAAGGCAACCTCTACAGCTGGTGGTCCTACCGGTCGCCCGACTGGGATATGGCCGACAAGGGCCGCAGGCTCGACCATGTCTGGGCCACCGGCGATATCGCGCAGGCAGCCGGGGAAAGCCGGGTGCTGCGCCATGCCCGGGGCTGGGAAAAGCCCAGCGATCACGCCCCCGTCTTCGCGACCTTCGATCTCTGACGCGGATCAGCCCCGCGCCGCGACCTCGCGGGCGATGGCCCGGCCCAGTGTCTGCTGGGCCTCGGGTTCGAAATGCACGCCGTCCACCGGGCTGACCGCGATGATCCGGCCGGCATCCAGAAAGCCGCATCCGCGCGCCTCGGCCAAGGCCTGATAGAGTGGTGGCAGCGCGCGGCTGAGGTCTGTTCCGCCGAAGAATTCCCCCGCAAGGCACCCGGCCTCCATCACGGGCGGGGGGCAGATCAGAAGGATGCCGAAACCGCCATGCCTGTCCTGCATCTCGGGGCTTTGCGCGATGTCGACAAGGCTCGCGATGCCGGCGGCGATGGTCTGTGCGCTGCCGCCGAACCGGGGCTTGCAGTCATTGGTGCCAAGCATGATGGCCAGCAGGTCGAGCGGCCCGTGACTGTTGAGCGCAATCTTGAGCCCGACCTGCCCGTTCATGTGCTGCCCCATGACCGGATCGTCGAACTGGGCGGTGCGTCCGGGCAGACCCTCTTCGATCACTGTCCAGTCGGGGCCCAGCATCGCCGCGGCCACGGCGGGCCAGCGGATTGCGGGCCCGTATCTGTCATATGGCGCTGTCCGATCGGGCAGGGGCGGGGAGCCATGCGTATTGCTGTCACCGAAACACAGGAGCGTGCGGGCCATTGGATTTCCTTCATGGAATGTGGACGGGTTATCCTAGTGCGTCGCTTTGCAAAGCGGCAAGCCCCTTGGCCTTTGGCGCCATAACGCACATATAGGGCGAAACAGGCGCACTGCGCCGCGGACATCAAGCACAGGAGACGCAGATGCTCGAATTCTCCGACAGCCCGAAGGCACCGGCGGGCGCGCCGATCGTGGACGGCACCGATGCAACCTTTGTCGCCGACGTGGTCGAGGCGTCGCAGACCGTTCCGGTGATCGTCGATTTCTGGGCGCCGTGGTGCGGCCCCTGCAAGACGCTTGGCCCCGCGATCGAGGCCGCGGTTGCCAAACAGGGTGGCAAGGTCAAGCTGGTCAAGATCGACGTGGACCAGAACCAGGCCTATGCCGGGCAATTGCGGGTGCAGTCGATCCCGACAGTCTATGCCTTCTGGCAGGGCCAGCCTGTCGACGGGTTCCAGGGTGCGCTGCCCCCCAGCCAGGTTGACGAATTCGTTGCCAAGATCGCGAAACTTGCCGGCGACGGCGATGATGGTGGCCTTGCCGAGGCCGTCGAGGCCGCCGAGAGCATGCTGTCCGAAGGCGACGTGGCCGGCGCTGCCGAGACATTTGCCGCGATCCTTCAGGAAGAGCCGGAAAATGCCGCCGCCTATGGCGGGCTGGTGCGGTCCTATATCGCGCTTGATGATCTGGATCAGGCCGAGGCGATCCTGAACGGTGCCCCTGCCGCGATCACCGAAATCCCCGAGATGGAGGCCGCACGCGCCGGGCTGGAGCTTGCACGTCAGGCCGCGTCCGCGGGCCCGGTCGCCGACCTCATGGCAAAGGTCGAGGCCGAGCCCGACAACCACCAGGCCCGGTTCGATCTGGCCACGGCGCTTCATGCCAGCGGCAAGCCCGCCGACGCCGTCGAAGAGCTTCTGACGCTGTTCCGCAAGGATCGGGAGTGGAATGATGGCGCCGCAAAGGCCCAGTTGTTCAAGATTTTCGACGCGCTTCCTCCGAACGACCCTGTCGTTTTGAACGGACGGCGAAAGTTCTCTTCTCTCGTGTTTGCCTGACGGTTGCGACGGGCTAACTCACCGTCATGACCCGAAAGACAGATTTGCCCGAAACCATTGCGGTCTTTCCTCTTCCGGGGGCCTTGCTGCTGCCTCGGTCGCGGCTGCCGCTTCATCTGTTCGAACCGCGCTACCTTGCGATGCTGGAAGATGTGCTGAAAACGCCACATCGACTGATCGGCATGGTTCAGCCCTACGACGCGCCGGACAGTCCCGGACAGGTGCATTCCATAGGATGTGCCGGTCGTGTCACGGCGTTTTCCGAAACGGAAGACGGGCGGTACATGATCACCCTGTCGGGACAGTCGCGATTCCGGGTAAGGGAGGAGGTGGAGGGTTTCACCCCCTACCGCCGGTTCAAGGTGACCTGGGACGGTTTCGAGCGCGATCTTGGCGCCACGGAACACGACACCTCGCTTGATCGGGATGCCTTTTTCCGGATTCTTGGCCGGTTCTTCGATGATCGCGGGCTCAAGACAGATTGGGAATCCCTGCGCGAGGCCGAAGACGAATTGCTGATCAATTCACTGTCGATGCTGTGCCCCTTCGCGCCCGAGGACAAGCAGGCCCTGCTCGAGGCGCCCTCGCTTGTGACACGTCGAGAAACACTGGTCACCCTGATCGAATTCGCGCTACGAGGGGGCAGCGACGAAGAGGTGATGCAGTGAACGAGATTTCAAACGAGGTCCACGAGGAGAAGCCTTTCGACAGGCGGATGCTCGAGGCGCTGGTCTGCCCTCAGACCCATGGCGCGCTGACCTATGATCCCGACCGGCAGGAGCTGATCTCGAAGGCCGCGCATCTGGCCTTTCCGATCCGCAACGGGATCCCCGTCATGCTGATCGACGAGGCGCGCAACATCGAATAGCGCCGCCTAACGCTTCATCAGGCGGGGCAGATCGCCGGTCAGGCCGGCCGCTTCGCGCATGAAGGTCGTTCTCAGGCCGGGCACCGAATTCATCGCGCCCATCCCCACATCGCGGATCAACCGAAGTGCCGGATTGTCGTTTGAAAACAGCCTGTTGAAGGTGTCGGTTGCAAAGGCAAGCGTCGTGGTGTCGAACCGGCGCCATTGCTGATAGCGGCCAAGGGGGCCGGGCGATCCGGGGTCTTCGCCCCGGCGGCGCGCATCCGTCAGCACCTCGGCCAGTGCGGCCACATCGCGAAGCCCCGCATTCAGGCCCTGACCCGCGATCGGGTGCAAGCCGTGGGCCGCATCCCCCACAAGGGCAAGGCGTGGACCGATGAAGCTGTCGGCCAAGGTCAGACCCAGTGGATAGCTGAACCTTTCCCCGGACAGGGCGATGTCGCCCAGAAAACTGCCGAAGGCTGGCCTGAGTGCGTCGAGAAAGGCCGCGTCGTCCAGCGCCAGCAACTCGGCCGCGCGGGCATCCGTTTCCGACCAGACGATCGACGACCTGAGCCCTGTCAGAGGCAGGATCGCAAGCGGCCCCGCCGGCATGAAGAATTGATGCGCGATGCCGCCATGGTCCTTTTCGTGCGACACGGCACAGACGATTGCGGTCTGACCATAGCCCCAACCCTTTCGCCCGATGCCGGCACGCTCTGCCGTGCCGCTCTGGCGGCCATCGGCGCCGACGACCATCGCGCCGGTCAGTGTCTCGCCCGAGGCAAGGGTCAGCGTCACGTTCGCGGGGCCGGTCTCCTGCGCGATGACGCGCGCGCCGGTGCGGTGGGTGATCGCGGGATGGGCGTCGATGGCGTCTTGCAGGGCCCGACGCAGGAACCTGTCCTCGATCATGTGGCCCATCGGGCCTTCCTCGATCTCGCCATGGTCGAAATGCAGGATCGAGGGCGACGGACCTTCGCCGGCCCGTCCGTCCGAGACCTTGATCTCGAGCATCGGTTGCGCGTGATCCCTGATCCCCGACCAGATGTCGATGGCCGCGAGGAGCCGGCAGGACGCCAGCGCAAGCGCATAGGCCCGCCCGTCAAATCCCGGATCGACATGGGTTTCGCGGTCTGCCGCATCGAGAAGTGTCACGCCGAACCCCGCTCGAGCCAGGGCAAGGGCCAGGACCGGACCGTTGAGCCCGCCGCCGACGATCAGGATGTCATCATGGGTTGTCATGGGGGCGATCTATTGGGTTCGGTCCGGGATTGTCCATGCTGCAATTGGCCGCTACCCCTGTGCGCAGGGAAAAGAGGGACAAGATATGCAAGACTGGCTTTGGCAGAGCGCCGCGGATCTGGGGCGCGGCATCGAGCGTGGGGAAATCGATCCCGTCGAACTGGCAGAGGCTTATCTGGAGGCTGCGGAACGCCACCCGCGAAGCGCCGACATCTATGCACGGCTGACCCCGGAGCGCGCCCGGACCGAAGCACTGGCCGCCCGGGACAGGGCCCGCGCAGGCCGGCGCCTGTCGCCGCTTGACGGGGTTCCGGCCAGCTGGAAGGACCTGTTCGACACCGCCGGGATCGGGACCGAGGCCGGCACCGCGATGCTGGAGGGGCGCGTCCCCGAGGCGGATGCCCGGGTCCTTGTCGACGCGACCGCAAACGGCATGGTCTGCATCGGCAAGACCCACATGTCCGAGATTGCCTTTTCGGGGCTGGGCCTCAATCCGGTGACGGCGACCTCGCCTTGCGTCAACGACCCGGACGCGGTGGCCGGTGGATCGTCCTCCGGGGCGGCGGCCTCGGTGGCGTTCGGACTTGCCCCTTTGGCCATCGGGTCGGATACCGGCGGTTCGGTGCGGGTTCCGTCGGCCTGGAACGACCTCGTGGGGTTCAAGCCCACGCATGGCGCGCTGCCGCTTGACGGTGTGGTGACGCTGGTCGGATCGTTCGACACGGTGGGTCCTCTGGCGCGGACGGTTGAGGATGCGGCCCTGTCCTATGCGGCGCTCGGCGGACCCCGGATCACCCTTGACGGCGCGCGGATCGACGGCGCGCGTCTTCTGATCTGCGAAACCATCGCGATGGAGGATCTGGACGACGTGCCGGCCCGCGCCTTCGAGGATGCGGTCGACAGGCTGGCCCGCGCGGGCGCGCAGATCACGCGCCAGCCGCTGCCGTTTCTGGCGCAGGCCTTCGAGATGACCGGCCCGCTTTACCCGCCCGAGGCCTATGCCAACTGGAAGGAGCATATCGACCGCGCCGGCGACCGGATGTTTCATCAGGTCCGCAAGAGGGTGACCGCGGGGGCGGACTTTGCCGCTCATACCTATATCACCGCCTGGCAGAACCTTCGGAAGATGCGTCAGACCTGGCTGAACGAGACTGCCGGCTACGACGCGGTGATCATGCCGACGGTGGGCTCGATGCCGCCCAAGGTGGCCGATCTTCTGGCCGATGATGCGCTTTATGTGTCTGAAAACCTGATGGCCCTGCGCAATACCCGGATCGGAAACCTGATGGGCCTGACCGCGCTGACCCTGACCACCGGCGTGCCATCGGCGGGGATCATGTTCTGCGCGCCGCCGGGTGCCGAGGCGCGATTGCTGCGGCTGGGCGCGGCGGCCGAGGCGGTCCTGACCTAAATGCCACAAAATCCGGACCGTGCCCGACGAAACCGCGCCGTTGTTCTGGACAGTCGCGCCGGTCAAACGGTAGTTTGAGGTCAAAGGGGCGACATGACCCCGTGATCTGAGGCAGAGATGGATTACCCCGAGCGGTTTTCGGACCTACCGGAACATGCGTGGCCGCGTTTGCGCGGGCTACTCGACGCCCATGAACCGGGCGACGATCCCATCGTGCTGACCATCGGTGAACCGAAGCACGCCTATCCCGGCTGGCTGGGCGAGGCACTGGCCGACAGCCTTGCCGGTTTCGGGAAATATCCGCCCAACAACGGCTCCGACACCCTTCTGGGGGCGATCACGGGCTGGATCCACCGCCGTTACGGCGTGTCGATGGGCGCGGACAACATCCTTGCCCTGAACGGCACGCGAGAGGGGCTTTACAATGCCGCGATGGCGCTGTGCCCCGAACGCAAGAGCCGCGAACGCCCCGTCATCCTGATGCCCAACCCGTTCTACTCGGTCTATGCCGTGGCGGCGCTGTCGGTCGGGGCCGAGCCTGTCTATGTGAATGCCACCGAAGAGACGGGACACCTTCCCGATCTCGCCGCGCTCGATGCAGAGGTGCTCGACCGGACGGCGATCGCCTATATCTGTTCGCCCGCCAATCCGCAGGGCGCGGTGGCGGATATGGACTATTGGAGGGCGGCGCTGGATCTTGCCGAAAAGCATGATTTCCGCATCTTCGCCGATGAATGCTATTCCGAGATATGGCGCGACGCCCCCCCGGCCGGCATCCTTCAGGCCGCGGCCCAGGGCGGCGCCGATCCGGAACGCGTCCTGACATTCCATTCCCTGTCCAAAAGGTCAAACCTGCCGGGCCTGCGGTCCGGTTTCGTCGCCGGCGGGGCAGGCGCCATTGCCCGGATGCGGCAGTTGCGCGCCTTTGCGGGGGCGCCGCTTCCGCTTCCGTTGCAGGATGTCTCGGCAAAGGTCTGGGCGGACGAGGATCACGTCAACGAAAGCCGGGCGCTCTATCACCAGAAATACATCCTGGCCGATCGCATCCTTGGCGCGGTGCCGGGCTATCGCAGCCCCGAGGCGGGGTTTTTCCTGTGGTTGCCTGTCGAGGATGACGAGGCCGCGGCCCTGCGGCTGTGGAAGGAAACGGGCGTGAAGGTCCTGCCCGGGTCCTACCTCAGCGCCGATACCGCGCAGGGCAATCCGGGAAAGCAATACATCAGGGTGGCCATGGTCGCCCCAACACAACAGATGCAGGAGGGGCTCGAGAAGCTCCGTACCTGCTTGTACGATTAAGGGGGCGGGAGCGAGATGGCATATCAGACACGCGGGCGCGATCCACTTCTGGACAGCACCACTCAGGCCGTCATCGAAAAGCGCAGCAAGGAATTGCTGGGCATCGGCCTTGTGGCCCTGGGTGTTCTGGTCGCGATGATGATCGGGAGCTATTCGCCCGATGACCCGAACTGGATGCTGGCCTCGGATGCACCGGTGCAGAACTGGCTTGGCCGGTTCGGGGCATCGCTGGCTCAACCCCTGTTCATGATCGGCGGTGTCGCGACATGGGGCATTGCGCTCACGCTGGTTGTCTGGGGGCTGCGACTTGCCCTGCATTACGGCGAAGACAGGTTCGTGGCGCGCATCATCTTTGCCCCGATCGGCATAGCCGTCGCCGCGATCCATGCCGCGACCCTGCCGACCCCGGCGGACTGGCCCCACAGCTTTGGGGTGGGCGGGTTCTTCGGCGACACGGTCCTGAGCGTACTGCTTACGCTGCTGCCGATCGGCGTCGACTTCGCGATCAGGTTGTTCTCTCTGATCTTCGGGGTCGCGATGCTGGCGCTTGCGGCCTTTATCCTTGGGTTCACGAAGGACGAGATCATCCGCGGATGGAAGCTGTTCCTGATTGGTCTGGTGATGGCATATGATCTGCTGGTTCGGCTCATGGGGCGCAGTGCCCAGACCTCGGCTGTTGCCGCCAGATCGCTCCGGAACCGCTTGCAGGACGGGATCGAGACGCGGCGCGCCCGGATGGCGGAACGCAAGGCCGAAGGCGCCGACATCCTGCAACCCGACTATGTGATGCCGCAGGATGCCCCGCGCCGCCCCGCAGCCGTCGTCCGCCCCGCGCCGCCCGTGTCTGGCAGGGTGGCCGAACCGGCGCTGACATCCGCCGCCCCCGCCATGCCGCCCCTGCCCGAGCCGCCGCTGACCGCCGCGCATCGCCCTGCCGGCGGCCAGAATGTCGCGCGGTCGGGCAGCTTTGCCGCGCCGCCCCGCCCGGAAAGCGCAACCGTCACTTCTGGCGGGCTGTTCTCTCGGATGCCGTCGCTTCTGCGCCGCGCGGACAGTGATCAGACCCGCATGCCCGAGCCCGAACTCGTCGATCGGCGGGTCTGGACCGGCGAGGCGGCCCCCGTCGACGGAGACCGCATCAAGAGCCGCATCGCCGACGCGATCCGGGCCCGCGCCCGGTCGGCCGAAGAGGCCGATGCCCTGCCGCCCGAACCTGTCGTGACACGGCCCAAGCGTCCGATGCCCCTGATCCTCCAGACCGGCCCGCTTCCGCCGGAGCCCGCCCTGTCGGAGCCCGTGGCGGATGACCTGATTGATGCCGGGGATTTCGGTCTGTCCATGGACTGGGCCGAAACGCCCATCGCCCATGACGATTTTCGCTCCGAACCTGTCGTCTCGGCAAGCGTCGCACCCGTCATGCCGCCGTCGCCCCAAACCGCCGTGCCGCGGAAGGCCGTCGTCCAGCACAACCCCAAACGATCCATCAGGCCGTCCAGCCGCGCCCGCGCCGAGGCGCAGCCCGCGCTGCCGCTGGAAGACCGCTATGCCGATTACGAACAGCCGCCGCTGGGCCTGTTGCGTGATCCGTCGGTGGTGGAGCGTCAGCCCTTGTCCGATGATGCGCTTGAGGAAAATGCGCGGATGCTGGAAAGCGTTCTCGATGATTACGGCGTGAAGGGCGAAATCGTCAGTGTCCGGCCGGGGCCGGTCGTCACCATGTATGAACTCGAGCCTGCGCCGGGCCTCAAGGCATCGCGGGTGATCGGACTGGCCGATGACATCGCGCGGTCGATGTCCGCGCTGTCGGCCCGTGTCTCGACCGTGCCGGGCCGGTCGGTGATCGGCATCGAACTGCCGAACGACCACCGCGAGATGGTCCTTCTGCGCGAGATCCTGGCCGCCCGCGATTTCGGCGACAGCCAGATGCGTCTGCCTCTTGCGCTGGGCAAGGATATCGGCGGAGAGCCGATCATCGCAAACCTTGCCAAGATGCCTCACCTTCTGATCGCGGGCACCACCGGTTCGGGCAAATCGGTCGCGATCAACACGATGATCCTGAGCCTGCTTTACAAGCTGACGCCCGAGGAATGCCGCCTGATCATGATCGACCCCAAGATGCTGGAACTGTCCGTCTATGACGGCATCCCGCACCTGTTGTCGCCGGTCGTGACCGACCCGAAAAAGGCGGTCGTGGCCCTGAAATGGGTCGTGGGCGAGATGGAAGAGCGCTATCGCAAGATGTCCAAGATGGGCGTGCGCAACATCGAAGGGTATAACGGCCGGGTGCGCGACGCGCTGGCCCGCGGGGAGACCTTCGAACGAACGGTGCAGACCGGCTTTGACGAGGAAACGGGCGACCCGATCTTCGAGACAGAGGAAATCCAGCCCGAGGTTCTGCCCTTCATCGTCGTGATCGTCGACGAGATGGCCGACCTGATGATGGTCGCCGGCAAGGAGATCGAGGCCTGCATCCAGCGGCTTGCGCAGATGGCGCGGGCCTCGGGCATTCACCTGATCATGGCGACTCAGCGCCCCTCGGTCGATGTGATCACGGGCACGATCAAGGCGAACTTCCCCACCCGGATCTCGTTCCAGGTGACGTCCAAGATCGACAGCCGCACCATCCTGGGCGAGATGGGGGCCGAACAGCTTCTGGGTCAGGGTGACATGCTTTACATGGCCGGCGGCAGCCGGATCACCCGGGTCCATGGCCCGTTCTGTTCCGATGAGGAGGTCGAGGAGATCGTGAATTTCCTCAAGGGCTTCGGCCCGCCGGAATATGTGTCGGGCGTGATCGAGGGCCCGCCCGAAGACAGCGAGGCCAGCATCGACGCCGTTCTTGGCCTCGGCGGAAACACCGACGGCGAAGACGCGCTTTACGATCAGGCGGTCCAGATCGTGGCCCGGGATCGCAAATGTTCAACCTCCTATATCCAGCGCAAGCTTGCCATCGGCTACAACAAGGCCGCGCGGCTGGTCGAACAGATGGAAGATAACGGCGTCGTCTCGGCCGCCAACCACGTGGGCAAGCGCGAGGTGCTGGTGCCCGAGGTTCACTAGGCGGGACCGGATGCAAGGCTGACGGGTCGCGTGCGACGGAAGTTGATTCCGTCCCGCACCCGCCGTTAAACTCGGAAGCATTGATTGAGCCATTGGAGATACGCCATGCGTTCCTTGCTTGCTGCCGCCGCCCTTGCCGTTGCCGCCACATCCGCCCCCGCCCAGACGGTCATCGAAGCCTATTATGCCGAGCTGAGCCAGCGCGACATGTTCAATTCCTCGGGGACCCGGTTGACCGATCTTGGCGCGATCCTTCAGCAGGACCGGGCCAATGTTCACCGGTTCGGCAAACGCGACCCGGGCGACGAGTTGGATCCCTTCTTCCACAACCGTGACCTTCGCGCGCGGATCCCTGGCCTCTATGCCAGGGGGGACACCGATCCTCTGATCGCCCGAATCGTCACCGGCGGCTCTCCGCTATCTGTCCTCGTGCTTCTGTGCGGGGGCCGGGCCCAGCCGGAATATCTTGTCGTCGATTTTGCCGATGGCGACGGCAATCGCGACTGCTGAGGCGCAGGTTATTGCCTGACAGGGCGATCCGGTCCGCTTGATATCGCCTATCGGGGCGTGTTGGTGCAGATTTCCCCTCATCCGAAAGGGTGCAATCGCACCGCTTGTGACTTAGGTAGATCAGAATGACCAATATGACCCGACGCACCGCGCTTTTCGCGCCCTTCGCCCTGGCGGCGCTTGCGGCCTCTCCGGCCGCGGCGCAGCAGATCCCGCTGACCGAATTGTCGGCCTATCTCAATGCGCTCCAGACGGCTGTGGGCGGCTTCACGCAGATCAACGGCGATGGCACGATCTCGACGGGCGAGATCTATATCAAGCGGCCTGGCCGGGTGCGGTTCGAATACAACGCGCCCGACAATTCGCTTGTCATTGCTGGAGGCGGATCGGTGGCGATCTTTGATCCACGGTCCAATGCCGGGCCTGAAAGGTATCCGCTGAACCAGACGCCGCTGTCGATCATCCTTGCCCGTGACGTCGACCTGACCCGCGCGCGCATGGTGACCGGCCATACAAGCGACGGCACCACCACGACGATCACGGCGCAGGACCCGGACAATCCCGAATACGGTAATATCCAGCTGGTGTTCACCGCCAATCCGATCGAATTGCGCCAGTGGCTTATCACCGACGATGCCGGGTCGCAGACGACCGTGATCCTGAACAACCTGCAAAGCGGGGTTCAGGTCCGCGACATCCTGTTCAACATCCAGGCCGCGGAGCGCGATTTCGGAAACTGAGCCGGTCGCGCGCCCTACATCTTTCCGCAGCCGACAAGCTGAACCTTGTACAACTGGGCCCGGCCCTCCAACTCGCCGGCGATCCGCACAAGCCAGGATTTGCGGTTATAGCTTCCGCGGGCATATCCGGTCCGGCCCTCGTGATAGGCCAGATACTGGCGACGGGTGTCGTCGATCGGGATGCCGAGGCGCAGGGTCGATTCGGCCATGTACCAGCCCATGAAATCGGTGGCATGGCGGATATTGTCGCGCCGCGCGCGCGATCCGCCCTCGGCCACCTGGTATTCCTCCCAGGTCGCATCGAGGGCCTGGCTATAACCATAGGCCGTGGATTGCCGGCCCCAAGGGATGACGCCCAGCGCATAACGATGGGGCGGCCGCGCATTGGCGACGAACTTGCTCTCCTGATACATGATTGCCATCAGGACGTTGACGGGAACGCCCCATTTCCGCTCTGTCGCGCGAAACGCGCGCAGGTAGCTGGGCCGCTCGTTCACGATGCTGCACGCATCCTCAAGACCGCGCGGAGGGGAGTAATTCCCGCTCCCGCAGCTTGCGAGAAGCAACATCAGGATTGCGGCACGAAACAGTCTGCTCATCTGCCTCTCATCGCGTTTGTTTTTCTTTACCCTACCTGATCGCGCGGCTTCTGGAAACGGCCCTGTGCCGATCGGTCATCAAATCGCCGTTGTCGGACGCCAACGTGACTGTGTGACAGGTTGTTACACACTGTTTCCCCAAGAATCGGGCTCGACCCGTGGACACACCCCCCTTTGCGGACGTAGAAGCAGGGCAGGGGGCTCTATAATGCTTAAGACAAGAGCTAAATATCATCTTGGACAGGTTGTCCGTCATCGCAAGCATCCCTTCCGGGGGGTTGTCTTTGATGTGGACGCGATCTTCAGCAACTCCGAGGAATGGTATGAAGCCATTCCCGAAGACAGCAGGCCAAAGAAGAATCAGCCGTTCTATCACCTGCTGGCCGAGAACGACCAAAGCTACTACGTGGCCTACGTGTCGGAGCAGAACCTTGTTGCCGACTATTCCGGCGAACCGGTCGATCACCCCGATCTCGACGATCTGTTCGGCCCGTTCGAGGATGGTCACTATCCGCTTCAGGTTCAGCTGAACTGAGCGTCCCGTCGGCGGACGTCGTCAATATCCCAGCGCGATGCCGTCCTTGCGCGGATCGCTCCCTCCCGACATGACCCCGTCTTCGCCCCTGAGAATCGCCTGTGCGCCGCCCAGCGGCACCTTTGGCACGGAGATGTCGTGGCCAAGATCGGAAAGAGCCTGTTGCACCTCCGGCGCGTAGCCACGCTCGAGGCTCAGCCGGTTGCCATCGGCAAAGACGCGGGGGGCGTCGATGGCCTCCTGGATGTCCATGCCGAAATCCACGATGTTCGTGATCAGCCTTGCGTGACCCTGCGGCTGATATCCGCCGCCCATGACCCCGAACGGCCCCACGATCCGACCCTCGCGGCGCAGCATGCCGGGGATGATCGTGTGCATCGGCCTTTTGCCCGGTGCCGCCTCGTTCGGGTGTCCCTGTTCAAGGGTGAAGCCTTCGCCCCGGTTCTGGAAGAGAATGCCGAACTTGTCCGAGGCAAACCCGGAACCGAAACTCGAAAAGATCGAATAGATCAGCGAGACGGCCATGCCGTCCCCGTCCATCACGCAGATATAGACTGTATCCTTGTGGACGGCCCCGGCCGCGGGGGGAGGAAAGCTCATCACCTTGCCCGGGTCGATCAGAGCGGCCAGCTGCTGTGCCGTCTCGGGCGCCAGCATGTGGTCAAGGCGGCTGACATGGTCTGCATCCGCGATGAACCGGTTGCGCGCATCATAGGCCAGTTTGGTGGCCTCGGCCTCGATATGGGCGCGTTCCCAGCCAAGCGGGTCCATCGAACCGATATCGAATTGCTTGAGGATGTTCAGAAGCAGAAGCGCCGTCGCACCTTGCCCGTTGGGCGGATGCTCCAGCACGTCGAGCCCGCCATAGTCGGCAGAGACGGGTTCGGCATAGTCACAGGCTGTCGTCGCCAGATCATCCAGCGTATGGGACCCGCCCAGTGCCTTCAGCGAAGTGACGAGGTCTTCGGCAACCTCGCCTTCATAGAAGGCATCCCGCCCGTCCATCGCGACACGCCGCAGGACGTCGGCCTGTCCGGGCGCGCGAAAGACCTGCCCGGCGCGCAGGGGCTTGCCCCCGTCAAGGTAGAACTCCCGGGCCGCGCCCTTGAACGTGTCGGCCTCGAGGGCCCAGTCGAAGGCCGCTCTGGGTGCGACCGGCACCCCGGCCGTCGCATAATGGATCGCCGGGGCCAGCGAGGTGGCCAGACCGGCCCGGCCCCAATCCGCCGAAAGCCGGCAAAACGCGTCGACCGCGCCGGGCAACGTGACCGAATGGACCGACCTGCGCGGAATCGCTGCATGGCCCTCGGCCCGGAGCGCATCGGCATCTAGCCCGAGAGGGGCGCGGCCCGACCCGTTCAGGGCGATGACACGATCTTCTCCGGCAGGATTGAGAAGGACAAAGCAATCGCCGCCCAGCCCCGTCATCGCCGGTTCGCACAGACCCAGAAGGGCGGCACCCGCGATCGCCGCATCCACGGCGTTGCCTCCGGATTCGAGGATTTGCACCGCAACCTTGGCCGCAAGCGGATGCGACGTCGCGCACATGCCGTTGGTTGCATGGACGGTTGACCGGCCCGGTAGATGAAAGTCTCGCAATTCGACGGCTCCTCGAAAGATGGGTGATCCGGGGCGCAGCCTAACTGACAACGTCGCATATGCAATCTGATGGGGGAAGTTCCCGGCGCCGCGCTACTGGGTGGGGGCAATGTCACGCGACGCCGGGTGAAGCTATGCAGCTACAAGAAAGGTTATGACGATTGCTCGTGGCATCGGGATGATCGCACTGGGGCAAAATTGTGGTTTCTGGTCCCTGCCTCAGATCGCGGAGCGCCGCTGGACGGGCGTTGTTCAGGCCGCTGCCCTCTTGTCCCCGGCGCCACAATGGGCGTTCATCGTGCAAGACATGATCGGCCATGGAGCGAAGGGCATGAGTGTTCCGAACCAGGCACGCGCGGTGATCATCGGAGGAGGCGTGATCGGCTGTTCGGTGGCCTATCACCTGTCTCTGATGGGCTGGCAGGATGTGGTCCTTCTTGAACGCAAGGCGCTGACATCGGGGACGACATGGCATGCCGCGGGCCTGATCGGGCAGTTGCGGGCCTCGTCCACGATGACCCGTCTGGCCCGCTATACCGCCGAGCTTTATCGCGGGCTGGAGGAAGAGACGGGCATCGCCACCGGCATGCGCCAGGTCGGGTCGATTTCGGTCGCGCTGAGCGATGAGCGACAGGAGGAGCTGTTTCGAAGCGCCGCCATGGGCCGCGCCTTCGGTGTCCCGGTCGAGGAGATCGGCCCGGCCGAGATCGCGGAAAAGTATCCGCATCTCAACCTCGACGGCGTCAAAGCCGGGATATGGCTGCCGACGGACGGGCAGGGCGACCCGGCCAATATCGCGTTGGCGCTGGCGAGGGGCGCGCGGCAGCGGGGCGTCGAGATCTCCGAACAGGTCAAGGTCGTTGCTGCCCAACGGGACGGCCGTCGGATCACGGCGCTTGACTGGGAAGAAGAGACCGGCGAACGCGGCCGGATCACTTGTGACCAGGTGATCAATTGCAGCGGCATGTGGGGGCGCGAGGTCGGCGCGATGCTGAACACGCATGTGCCGCTTCAGGCCTGCGAGCATTTCTATATCGTCAGCGAGCCGATACCGGGCCTGTCGCAACTGCCGGTGCTGCGGGTTCCGGACGAATGCGCCTATTACAAGGAAGATGCCGGCAAGATGCTGCTTGGCGCATTCGAGCCGGTCGCGAAGCCCTGGGGCCCGATCCCCGAAACCTTCGAATTCGATCAGCTGCCCGAGGATGTCGGTCATTTCGAGCCGATCCTCGAGGCCGCGATCCACCGGATGCCCATGCTGGCCGATGCGGGGATCCACACGTTTTTCAACGGACCCGAAAGCTTTACCCCCGACGATGCCTATCATCTGGGTCTTTGCCCCGGGATGGATAATGTCTGGGTCGCGGCCGGTTTCAATTCGATCGGCATCCAGTCGGCGGGCGGCGCAGGCATGGCGCTGGCCCGCTGGATGGATGGCGGGCAGAAGCCGTTCGACCTGGGCGATGTGGACATTGCCCGCATGCATCCGTTCCAGTCGAACCGTCGCTATCTGCGCGAACGGTCGACCGAGACGCTGGGCCTGCTTTACGCCGATCACTTTCCCTATCGGCAGAAGGACACAGCCCGCGGCGTCCGGCGCAGCCCGTTTCACGCCGAACTGGCCGCCCGGGGTGCCGTCTTCGGCGAGGCGGCAGGCTGGGAAAGGGCCAACTGGTTTGCCCGCCCCGGAGAGGAGGCTGCCTATCGCTATTCCTGGAAGCGGCAGAATTTCTTCGACGCGGTCGGCCGTGAACATCATGCGATCCGCAACGGGGTCGGGCTTTACGACATGTCGTCCTTCGGCAAGCTGCGGGTCGAGGGGCGTGACGCAGAGGCCTTTCTCAACCATGTCTGCGGAGCGGATATCTCGGTGCCTGTCGGGCGGATCGTCTATACCCAGTTCCTTAACCTGTCGGGCGGGATCGAGGCCGACGTGACGGTCACGCGCCTTGACGAGGCAGCCTTTCTGATCGTCACGCCGTCTGGCCGATTGCAGGCCGACAGGGCCTGGCTGCACCGCCATGTCGGGGACAGGTTCGTGGTCATCACCGATGTGACCGCCGCGGAGGGCGTGCTGGCGGTCATGGGGCCGGGGTCACGGCCGTTGATGGAGGCGGTTTCACCCGACGATTTCGGCAACGATGCCAACCCGTTGGGAACCGCGCAGCAGATCGAGCTGGGTATGGGCATCGCCCGGGCGCACCGGATGTCCTATGTGGGGGAACTGGGCTGGGAGATCTATGTAAGTGCCGAAATGGCGGTTCATGTCCTTCAGACGATTCTCGAGGCGGGCGAGGATCATGACCTTGTCCTGTGCGGGCTGCACATGATGGATTGCTGCCGCATCGAGAAGGGCTTTCGCCATTTCGGCCATGACATCACCTGCGACGACCATGTGCTCGAGGCGGGGCTGGGTTTTGCGCTGGGCCGCGACAAGCCAGAGTATGTCGGGCGCGATGCCGTCCTGCGCAAACGGGAGACTGGGCTTGAGCGGTGCCTTGTCCAGTTCCTGTTGTCGGATCCCGAACCGCTTCTTTATCACAACGAGCCGATCCTCAGGGACGGCCAGATCGTGGGTCACCTGTCATCGGGCGCCTATGGGCATCACCTCGGGGCGGCTGTCGGGATGGGATATGTGCCGTGCCGGGGCGAAACCCCGGACGACATCCTGTCCAGCCGGTTCGAGATCGACGTGGCCGGCACGCGGGTCGGGGCGAGGGCATCGCTCAGGCCGCTTCATGATCCGACGGGCAGCAGGATGCGCATCTGACAGGGGTGGAACACCGCGTCGTGCTTGCCTAGGGTCCGGCGCATGATCGCACCCCTCGCCTGCCGTGGCGTCATGCCCCCGACATCCCCTGCGCCGGAAGGCCCGGGCCGATGACCGACACCTATGATCCGCCCGACGTGCCGCTTGATGTGCTGCATTTCGATCACGAGGTGCTTCTGGTGAACAAGCCGTCCGGCCTCTTGTCCGTCCCCGGCAAGGGGGAGCATCTGTCCGACTGCCTCTTGTCGCGGGTGCAGGCGGCCTTTGCCGAGGCGCTTCTGGTTCACAGGCTGGACCGCGACACATCGGGCGTGATGATCTTTGCGCTGACGCCGCATGCGCAACGCCACCTTGGCCTGCAATTCGAAAAGCGGCAGACGAAAAAGACCTATGTCGCCCGTGTCTGGGGCCGGATCGAGGAAAAGACGGGCCAGATCGATCTGCCCCTGATCGTCGATTGGCCGAACCGCCCCCGGCAAAAGGTTGACCATGCCGAGGGGCGGGCGGCGCTGACCGAATGGCGTGTCGTGCGGCGCGACGAGGCCGAGACGCGGGTCCGGCTGATGCCAAGGACCGGGCGATCCCACCAGCTTAGGGTGCATATGGCCGAGATCGGCCACCCGATCCTTGGCGATCCGTTCTATGCAAGCGGTCCGGCGAGGGATTTTCCGCGCCTGATGCTGCATTCCGAGACGTTGCAGTTTCGCCATCCCGATGGCGGAAAGGGCATGCGGATCACCGCCGCCTGCCCTTTCTGAGGGTCTTGCTCACGATATGAACCGGGCGATCGCGTCCAGTTCGGTTTGCTGCAATTCGTGCCCGCCATCGTGCCAATGCTCGGACAAGTAGGCGCCCTGCCGCTGAAGGTAATCGACGAAGGACCGGGTCATCTCGGCCGGGCAGATCGGATCGCGCTTGCCGGCGGTGACCAGGATGCGCCGTCCGTCGAGACCCGGTTGTGGCTTGGGGTCGAACGGGATCAGCGGATGCAGAAGGATCAGGTCATCCACGAGGTCCGGACGGTTGAGCGCGACATTGGCAAGGATGTTCGCACCGTTGGAATAGCCCAGGCCGATCACGCTCGGCGCGCCAACGGCCTTTTTCTCGGCTGCGATGAAATCGGCCATCGCGGCTGTCCTATGGGCAAGGTCGTCCATGTCATAGACACCCTCGGCCGTCCGACGAAAATAGCGGAGCGCGCCGTTTTCCGACACGTCCCCCCGGGGCGAGACCACATGGGCCCCGCGCACGAGGTCCTGGCCCAGCTGGTGGAACTGTGCCTCGGTTCCGCCGGTTCCGTGAAACGTGAAAAGGAGGGGCGCGCCCTGCGCCCCTTCTGTTCTTGCTGCGACATAGCTCATTCGATCAGGCCTCAAGCGGTTCAAGCTGACGCTCAAGCCGGGCACGCAGATGTTCATGCTGGCTTGGCAGTTTCAGGGCTTCGCCCAGATGCGCGGTGTCTTCGTCCCGGTCAAAGCCGGGTTCGTTCGTGGCGACCTCGAACAGGACGCCGCCCGGTGCCCGGAAGTAGATCGCCCAGAAATAGTCGCGGTCGATCACGGGTGTGACCTGATATCCGGTATCAAGAAGGGCTTCGCGCACCTCAAGCTGACGGGCCCGGTTCTCGACGGCAAAGGCGATATGGTGGACCGAGCCTGCGCTTTGCGTGGCCCGCGCCGTGGAGCGGGGCGTTTGCGTCACGTCTATGGCATTGGCGGCATTGCCGCCCGGCACGATGAAACGTGTTGTTTCGTCCTGGGTATCGAACTTTTCATAGCCCATGAAACCCAGAAGTTCGGCCATTGCGCCATCTTCGGCAAGTGTCATGTCGGCCGAGTGGAAGCCCCGGATCGCCATCTCCTCCGAGACACCGTCGGACAGCCACGGTGCGCGGTCGTCTTCCGTCTCGACGAGGGCAAAGCCGTCGCCATCGGGGCCGTCAAAAAGGATGCGGGTCTGCCCGAAACGGGTGTCCTTCGACAGGTTGCCGACCTCGAACGTGGCGAGCCTTTCCAGCCAGGCGTCGCCGCTGCCCTTGGGAACAGCGAAGGAGGTTCTGCCCACTTCGCCCGCGCCACGGCGTCCGGGTGCGGCGCCGGGAAAGGGGAAATAGGTCATCACCGTGCCCGGCGTGCCCACTTCGTCGCCGTAATAGAGGTGATAGACATCGGGGGCATCGAAATTGACGGTTTTCTTGACCCGGCGCAGGCCAAGCGTGCCGGTGAAGAAGGCGTTGTTTTCGCGAGCCGAGGAGGCAAGCGAGGTGACGTGGTGCAGGCCCTTGATCTGGTTGAGCATGGTCATCTCCCGAATGTGATGACCCTTAGATAGTGCAAACGCAGACGCGCAAAATGAGAGATTCTGCACCATTTCTGTGCAATTTGTAACATGAGATCGAGTGAGGCTTACCATCCTCCCTCTGTCCGCACAGCGCCGACCTCACCCCAAAAGAAGAGGGCCGGAGCGTGCTTTCCGCACCGTTCCGGCCCGCAGGTTGGGAGGTAATGTGCTTTTCTACCCCGTGGGTTCGGCCCCGACACTGATCCAAATCAAGTTTTCTGGGGAAACGTCCCCGTTGCCCGGCCGCCATGGAACATGCGGATGAACAGGTGGAAACCCTGTCCCCGCGGGCATATGTGAGGGCTGCGTTTCAACGAAAGGAGCTGACCAATGGGTTTGCGCATCAATGATACGATCCCCGATCTGACTGTCGAAACGGACCTGGGCCCGATCAGCCTGCATGATTGGGTGGGCGACAACTGGGCCATCCTGTTCTCGCACCCGAAGGATTTCACGCCGGTCTGCACGACCGAATTCGGTGCGGTCGCCCAGCTGGCGGATGAATGGGCGCGCCGTGACGTCAAGGTCATGGGCATCAGCGTCGATGGTGTCGAGGATCACGTTTCCTGGAAAAAGGACATCGCCACCGCGGGCAAGGCAGAGCCGACCTTTCCCATCGTCGCCGACACCGACCTGACGCTGTCGAAGGCCTTCGACATGCTTCCGGCCGAGGCCTACCTTCCCGATGGCCGGACACCCAACGACACGGCCACCGTTCGGGCCGTCTTCATCATCGGGCCGGACAAGAAACTCAAGCTGTCGATGACCTATCCGATGAATGTGGGTCGCAACTTTGCCGAAGTGCTGCGCGCCGTTGATGCGTTGCAGACGGCCAACGGTCAGGGCGTCGCCACGCCGGCGAACTGGAATCCCGGCGAGGATGTCATCATCCCGACGGCGGTTTCCGACGAGGATGCCCGGGCAAAGTTCGGCGAGTTCGAAACGATCCTGCCCTATCTAAGAAAGACCCGTCTCAAGGTCTGACGGGATGCATCGACGACAAAGGCCCGGCGCATGTTTGCGTCGGGCCTTTGCTTTTTCGGTAGGGCGGGGTCGCCGCGCCGTCAGGTGAACCTGTTGTAAAGGATCACCTTCGCGTCCATCGGGACCCGGTTGTAAAGATCGACGATGTATTCGTTGGTCAGTCGTGCGCAGCCGTTCGATACGGCGGTGCCGATCGTGTTCGGGGCATTGGTTCCGTGGATCCGCAGGTAGGTGTCGCGATTGCCGTCATAAAGATACAGCGCGCGTGCGCCCAGCGGGTTGTTCGGGCCGCCCGGCACGCCGTCGGCGAACCTTTCATAGGACGCGGGATCACGTTCGATCATCTCCGGCGTCGGGGTCCAGCTGGGCCATTCGCGCTTGGCGCCCACGCGGAAGGTGCCCGATTCGTACAGGCCGCGGCGACCGATGCCGACCGCATAGCGGATCGCCTGGCTGTCGGGCAGCGTCCAGTACAGACGGAACCGATTGGGGTCGACATGGATTTCGCCGGCGGCAATCCCGGCCTGGATGGTCACGAGCGTCGGGGCAAGCGGATCATCCGACGGCGGAACAATCGGCTGTTCGCCCGCGGCCTCACCCTCGCCATTGATCTCGAGGCGAAGCGGCCCCGACGCGTCCTGTGCCCGCAGGATGGCGGGCGTCGCAAGAAAAGCAGCGGTCGAGACCAGAATGTCTCTGCGAGTCTTCATCAATACATCCCCCCCTTCGGGATGGTCTGTTCGGCGCCTGAACGAACCCTAAAGCAACAACAATGAAGTAGTCATTTACGGATAATCGATCAACTCGCGGCGGGTTTTCATGGCCTTATTGCCGCGGATGTTGTCGCCCTGCGACCACATTTGCGTGAGTTTTCGCTGATTGGCGCCGTCAATCATCCTTCAGAAGGACCGATACGCTTTCGCGAATCGCGTCGATGCTTGACCAGCGTGGGGCATATCCCAGCCGTCTGCGCGCCTTCTCGATCGAATGGCAGGGGCTTCGCGCGATGTGTTCCCATGTTGCTCCGGCATCTCCTTCGGATTGGGCAAGGGCCCATTGATCGAAAGGCAAGAACTCCAGCCGGGGTTCGTGGCCGAACCACCGGAACATCGCCTCGGCATAGCCGCGCAGCGTGACGGCGGCGGGAGAAACCGCGTTGAAGGCCTCTCCGACGCTGGTTGCGTGATTGCGGATCGACAGGGCGATGACCTGTGCCACGTCTTCGGCATGGACATGGTGCACCGTTTCCAGCCCGAAATTGGGCAGGACCAGAGGCTTGCCGTCGCGGATGTCGCGAAAGACCTGCGGGTTGAAGTGGCCGGCGGGGTTCAGCGGTGCCCAGCCCGGCCCCACGATGTGGCCCGGCCGGACAACCGTCGCCGGCAGTTCGCCGCGATGCGAGCGAGCCAGCAGCATGTCTTCGATCAGGCTCTTGTTGACGCCGTATTCGCCGAAGGGTGCGCGGGCATCCTCCTCGCGGGTCGGCGTGGTCCGTGAATGACCATGCACCCAGATCGTGCCCACATGGATCAGATGCGATACCCGCCCCGCAAGTGCATCGGCAAGCTGCCGGGCGCTGTCAGGGGTAAAGCAGATCATGTCGATGACAATATCGGCGCCAATCCCGGCGATCCGGTTACCGAAGGTGCCCGCTGACTCTTCGGTGTCTCGGTCAAGTCGCAGGGTGTCGACCTGGTCCCAGGCGGGGTTGGCCAGGTAGGGCGCGCTGTCACCCCGCGCGACATTGGTGACCTTGTGCCCGCCTTCGACAAGCATCGGGACAAGATAGGTCCCCACATGCCCGGTTCCGCCGATAATCGCGATATGTGCCATGATGTCTCCTCCCTGCGCTCAAACTGCGCAGAGGACGGGCCAAAAGAAAAGGCCCCGGTCTTTCCCCCGGGGCCCCTGGTTTCGCGCGGGAGGGACGGCCTTATTCGGCCGTCTCTTCCTTCTTCATTTCTTCGCCGGTTTCCTGATCGACGACTTTCATCGACAGGCGGACCTTGCCGCGATCGTCAAAGCCCAGAAGCTTGACCCAGACTTCCTGGCCTTCCTTCAGGACATCCGACGGATGGTTCAGGCGGCGGTTCTCGATCTGGGAGACGTGGACCAGACCATCGCGCTTGCCGAAGAAGTTCACGAAGGCGCCGAAATCGACCAGCTTCACGACCTTGCCCTTGTAGACATGGCCTTCTTCGGGTTCGGCCACGATGGCATGGATCATGTCGTAGGCCTTCTGGATCGCGTCGCCATTCGGGCTTGCGATCTTGATGATGCCGTCGTCGTTGATGTCGACCTTGGCACCCGAAACCTCGACGATCTCGCGGATGACCTTGCCGCCCGATCCGATGACTTCGCGGATCTTGTCCGTGGGGATCTGCATGGTCTCGATCCGGGGCGCGTGAACCGAGAATTCCTGCGCGCCGGTCAGGGCCTTGGCCATTTCACCAAGGATATGAAGACGACCGTCCTTGGCCTGGGCCATGGCCTTCTTCATGATCTCGGGCGTGATGCCGGCCACCTTGATGTCCATCTGGAGCGAGGTGATGCCGTTTTCCGTGCCCGCGACCTTGAAATCCATGTCGCCGAGGTGATCCTCGTCACCGAGGATGTCGGTCAGAACGGCGTAGGAGCCGTCATCTTCCAGAACGAGGCCCATCGCCACACCGGCCACGGCGGCCTTTAGCGGCACGCCCGCATCCATCATCGACAGCGACCCGCCACAGACGGAGGCCATCGACGAGGACCCGTTCGATTCCGTGATCTCGGAAACGAGACGGATCGTGTAGGGAAAATCGGTCGCAGCCGGCAGAACCGCCTGAAGCGCGCGCCAGGCAAGTTTGCCATGGCCGATCTCCCGGCGGCCCGGAGGTCCGACACGACCCGCTTCGCCGACCGAATAGGGCGGGAAGTTGTAGTGCAGCAGGAAGTTCGATTTGAAATTCCCGTGCAGCGCGTCGATGAACTGTTCGTCATCGCCGGTGCCCAGTGTCGTGACGACAAGACCCTGTGTCTCGCCGCGGGTGAACAGTGCCGACCCGTGGGTCCTTGGCAGGAGCCCGGTTTCGCAGACGATCGGGCGCACGGTGTCGAGGGCGCGACCGTCGATCCGCTTGCCTTCCTTGACGACGGCAGAGCGCAGGATCATCGATTCCAGCTTTTTCAGTGCCGAACCAAGGTTCGCATCCTCAAGCTGTTCTTCGGTCAACTTGGACTTGATCGCCTCTTTCGCGGCGCTGACGGCCGATGTCCGCTCCTGCTTGTCGAGGATGGCATAGGCGGCGCGCATCTCGTCTTCGCCGGCGGCCTTCACGGCATCGAACAGATCGGAATAATCCGGAGGGGTGAAATCGAACGGCTCTTTCGCGGCGTCTTCGGCCAGCGAGATGATGCAGTCGATGACCGGCTGGATCTGCTCATGCGCGAAGGTGATCGCGCCCAGCATCTCGTCCTCCGAAAGCTCGTAGGCTTCGGATTCGACCATCATCACAGCGTCGGCGGTGCCCGCCACGATCAGGTCAAGCCGCTGCTCGGGATTGTTGCGCAGGTCGTGCATGTCGTCGATCGTCGGGTTGAGGATGTATTCGCCATCCTCGAAACCGACGCGGCAACCCGCGATCGGCCCCATGAAGGGCACGCCCGAAATCGTGAGCGCCGCCGAGGCCGCGATCATCGCGACGATGTCGGGGTCATTGACAAGATCGTGGCTCAGCACGGTGCACATCACGAGCACTTCGTGCTTGAATCCCGGAACGAAGAGCGGCCGGATCGGCCGGTCGATGAGGCGCGCGGTCAGGGTTTCCTTTTCCGTCGGGCGTGCTTCGCGCTTGAAGAAGCCGCCGGGGATCTTGCCTGCCGCGTAATATTTTTCCTGGTAATGGACCGTCAGGGGGAAAAAGTCCTGGCCGGGTTTCGGCTCCTTGGCGAAGGTGACGTTCGCCATGACGGAGGTTTCGCCAAGCGTGGCGATCACGGACCCGTCGGCCTGACGGGCGACCTTTCCGGTTTCCAGCGTGAGTTGTTCCTCACCCCACTGGATGGATTTTCTAACTTCTTTGAACATCTAGCGTCTTTCTCGTTGGGCCTGTCTCGGCGGTCCGAGTGCCCGATTGAATGGCGGCCCCATTGCCGCCGACCCCTATCCTGCTGCGTCCGCCGGGGTCCATGCGTTACGTCTCAGACGCGCATCGCATACTAGAGTATGGTCGATTTGGGAAGGGCACGCTTTCGGGGGCGGCCATGGCGCCGCAGAGGGGGCGTTGTCCTCAATCCCCGAGAACGGATTGCAGGGCCTGCAACAGGTCGACGGTCAGGGACGGTTTGGACACGACCGGCACCCCGTCATAAAGCTTGAGTGCCGAGGGACCCTTGACCGTTCCGGTGTGAAAGATGAACGGAATGCCGCGCCCGTGCAGCAGATCGGAGACCGGAAAGACCTCCTTGCCGTTGAGGTTGATGTCGAGGATCGCGGCATCGAAGACCGCGGCTGCCGAGATTTTCAGGGCTTCGGGGACGCTGTAGGCCGGGCCAACCACCTCGCCGCCAAGTTCCTCGATGTCGTCGGCCAGTTCGCCCGCCACCAGGATCTCGTCCTCCACGACAAGAATTCTCCGTCCCTCGATCACCGAAAGCAGATGGTTCAGCCCGCGCGCATTCGGATCGTCTCGAGACGGGTCGCCCCCGTCGGTCCTGTCGACATCGTCTGAACCTGCGGCCTTGGGTGAACCGGATGTCCCATGATGGTGCCGCTCGGACATGGTCTACCTTCCAGAGCCTTGTAGCGCCGGCACGGTGACACTGAAGCTCAGGCCCTCCCGCTTGCAGCGGCGCTCCATTCTGGCATCAAGCTGTTTCACAGCTGCCTCGATAATCCGACAACCATATCCATGATTGTTCTGGTCGTTCGTCAACGCGACGTCGGGCTTTCTGGTCTCGATCCAGTCGAGGCTGATGAATTGCTGGCCCTCGCCGTCTTCGAAGACGCTCCAGGACAGGTCGAGTTGCCCGGCAGTTGACGACAGCGCCCCATATTTCACCGCATTCGTCGCCAATTCATGAAGCAACAGGGCGAGGGGGGTGAGCATCCTGACCGGAAGCCGGATCGACGGCCCGTCGATCCGGATCTGGCTGGGCCGGTCGGTCTGCCAATGTCCGGAATAGGGCGACATGATTTCGCGGATCAGATGATCGAGGTCGAACCCGCCGTCAGGGGCCTGCGTCGTGTCGATACCATGGGCGCGGGCCATTGCGGCAACGCTGTTGACAAGGTCGTCGAAGGGCGCGTGCGGGTCGCCCTCTTCCGATGCGACGGCAAGGCGTCCCCGCTTCTTGATCAGGGCGATCACGACCGAGAAGAGGTTCTTGATACGGTGATTGAGCTCGCGTTGCATATGCTCGGCGACAAGTGTTTCGGCCCGCGCCTCGGCGATCCTGCGGCTCTGGTAGCTGATGATGAAGCCGATCCCGCTCAGGAACAGGGTCGCGGTGGTGATCGACACCAGAAGATCGCGCAGTTCTGCATTGGTTTCGATCTCGGCGGTGTAGGCGGCGCCGACGATGCACAAGAGGCAACCAAACAGCAGCGGGCGAAATCTGCCCGATGCGCCGGACACGATCATCAGGGGCGCAAACCAGAAATAGGGCAGATGGTTCAGGAGGTCGACCTGTCGGCCAAGGATGCTGACCCCGAACAACACGACAAGGAGAGTATAGTGGCTTGCCCCATCGCCGAAGACTGCGTTCGAAACGTAACTGGCGGCCGATTGGCGGGACGGGATCGAAAGATCGAGACTCATGTCGAAAAGCGGGTTTGGTTAACGTTTTCTTCCTTAAGACATGTCCGGGCAGTTTACAACTTTTGGTTGCCGTTCAGGCCGGCCTGTTAATCTTTGGCGCGATCAGGAATGCAAAACGCCCGCCTTCAGGAAGGCGGGCGTTCGTTCGAACCGTTCAGTGCGGGGTCGCGTCAGCGGCGCAGGCCCAGACGCTGGATGATGTCCTGATAGCGCTGCTCATCCTTGCCCTTGACGTAGTCAAGAAGCTTGCGGCGCGAGGCAACCATCTTCAGCAGGCCGCGGCGGCCATGGTTGTCTTTCTTGTGGGTCTTGAAGTGCTCGGTCAGCGTCGCGATGCGCGAGGTGAGGATCGCGATCTGCACTTCGGGGGAACCGGTGTCACCTTCCTTGGTGCCGAATTCCTTGATGATCCGTGCCTTCTCTTCGACGGTAATCGACATCGGGGTCTCCTTTCAGGAAGTTATGGCGCAGGCCGGGATGTCGTCCAGCGAGGCCCATGGAGTAGAATGCTGCCCCTTAGTCGAACATTGTTCGAAAGAAAAGGGAAAACATGCACCCGTCACGAGGCCAGAAGCTCGATCTGGCCCAATTGATCTGCCCGGAGGCCCGGCAATGTCGCGACGGTCTCTCCATCGGCAAGGACACAGACGCCACCTGCATCCTCGCTGATGGTGATCTCGGGGTCGGGTCCGGCCGCATCATACATGATGATCAGGGTGTCTTCGTCGCGTGAATAATCCTCGATGACAAGCGGTCCGTTTTCGGCCTCCGCAATGAATGTATCGAATCCGGGTCCGCCGTTGAGGATGTCGCCCGCCCCGCCGATGAGCGTGTCGTCACCGGCGCCGCCGTTCAGGAAATCGGCCTCGGAAGTTGCGCCTTCGCCGATTTGTCCGTCGATGATGTCGTTGCCATCCCCTCCGAACAGGACATCCTGGCCCGCCCCGCCGAACAGGGTGTCGTCACCGTAGGACCCAAGGATCGCGTCGGCGCCCGGGCCGCCGGCCAACAGGTCATTGCCGCCGCCGCCATTGATCTCGTCGTCGCCGGAAAGGCCTGCGATCCCGTCGTCTCCCACATGGCCGAAGAGGGCGTCGTCGCCGTCGCCTCCGAACAGCAGATCCATCCCCTCGCCGCCATGCAGTTCATCATCGCCTTCCCCACCGGCAAGGAGGTCGTTGCCCGATCCGCCATCCAGCAGGTCGTCGCCAGCCAGGCCGGCAAAGGTGTCGTCCCCGTCGCCAAGGCTTTCGAAGTCGTCACCGTCCGAGCCGATGCGATCGTCGGTGTCGAATGTGCCGATAACGGGGCCGAAGACCAGACCGGCAAAGGCCAGCGTTACGAGGCCCATCACAGCAAGCATAACAGATGACCTTTCCCAGGCGGGCCCATCACCGGACCCAGACGCCCCACCGGGACAGGAATAGCATCCGGCACCGGGGCGAGGGCGGGAAATCTTAACTATTGGTTAACGCATGCGGGGTCCCACGGCACCGGCGCCGTCGCATAGGCCACGTAAAGCGGATGCCGCGGGTGGCCATCCTTCGTCGTGCCGAGGCAGGAGAGCGGTCGACCCGAGACGGTCATCAACCGGGCGACCTGCCGGGCCCTGTCCCTCCAGGTGCCATGGACGCCCCAGCTGCACAGGGCCATGTCATCCCCGGACCGAAGCCATTGCGTGAGCGATGACAGCAGGATTTCGTCATTCGCGCGGCCCACAGGGGCCTTGGCCCGGCGCAGCCTTGCAGGATCGGTCTCGCGCCAGGCGAACAGGTTGGTCGCGCGGAAGGCCCCAAAACCCAGCGCGCGGGCCCGTCGCTCGCATCGCTCGATCGTGGGGTCGTTCTGTGCCTCGGTGGCCTTCGACGGATTGAGCATGACGTAGAGCAGCCGGGGCCCGGCCGCATCCCATTCCCGCGTCAGGGCATAGCGATACCGCTCGCACTCCGAATACAGCGCCGAGCTTGTCACGCCACCCGTCTGATGGTGGCGCTCTATCAGCCCGTCCGCCGGCATCACTCGCCGATCTTGTCCTGCGTGCGGGTGTCGAAATCGGCGGCATCATGGCGTTCGTGAAGCTGCAAATGCGGCTCGCCGAACGTGCGGTTCACCATGCGGCCGCGCAGGACGGCGGGGCGGGCATCAATGGCCTGTGCCCAGCGTTGCACGTTGGCATAGCTTTCGACATCGAGAAACGCGCCTGCGTCGTAAAGCCGGCCAAGCGCCAGCTGGCCATACCATGCCCAGATCGCCATGTCGGCGATCGTGTAGTGCTCCCCGGTCATGAAGTCGCGGTCGGCCAGGTTTCGGTCCAGAACGTCAAGCTGGCGTTTCGTTTCCATGGCGAAGCGGTCGATCGGATATTGCCATTTCTCGGGGGCATAGGCGTAGAAATGGCCGAAACCGCCCCCGAGATAGGGCGCCGAGCCCATCTGCCAGAAGAGCCAGGACAGCATCTCTGCCCTGTCCGAAGCGTCACCGAGGAACGCATCGAACTTTTCTGCCAGATGCAGCAGGATTGCGCCCGATTCGAATACGCGAACCGGTTCGGGACCGGACCTGTCCATCAGGGCGGGGATCTTGGAATTGGGGTTCACCTCGACAAAGCCCGATCCGAACTGGTTGCCATCGCCGATATTGATCAGCCAGGCATCGTATTCGGCATCGGCATGTCCGGCGGCCAGCAACTCTTCGAAAAGGACGGTGACCTTCACGCCATTGGGTGTCGCGAGGGAATAAAGCTGGAAAGGATGCGTGCCGACCGGCAGGTCCTTGTCATGGGTCGGGCCGGCGATGGGCCGGTTGATCGAGGCGAACTTGCCACCGCTCTGTGTGTCCCAGGTCCAGACGTTGGGGGGCGTATAGGTCTCGGCCATGTTCGGGTTCCTCTGAATTCCTGTCGGGGGCAAGACGTAGCCCCAATCCGCAGGAAGGCCAAGCTGCCCACACTTAACCCGTTGCTCAGTCCGTGACGAAGACCCGGCTTGGGTGCAACTCGCCTCCCATGAACTTGCCCACCGCGACAGCCTTGCCACCATAGCTTGCCCAGGCTTCCTCGCCATAGGCCGCGTCTCCGGGCAGGACGGGGGCCGGGTTGCCGTTGCGCAGGGCGCCGAGGCTGCTTTCGGGGCAGACAAGCTCGGGCAGGTCGGCAAGCCCGTCTTCCAGAGGCCGGAGAAACCGGTCAAGCGCGGGTGTCTTGGCCTCGGCGTCCAGAACCTCGAGCCCGATCCCGTCTTCGGCCTCGAACGGACCGGACCAGATGCGCCGCAGCTCGCGGACATGGCCATGGCAGCCAAGCGCTTCGCCCAGATCCCGCGCGATGGAGCGGACATAGCCGCCCTTGCCGCAGGTCATCTCCAGCGTGACGTGATCCCGGTCGGGACGGTCGGTCAACAAAAGCTCCTCCACCCAGAGGGGCCGTGCCGCGATCTCGAATTCCTCGCCGGAGCGGGCCTTCTTGTAGGCGCGTTCGCCGTCGATCTTGACCGCGGAAAAGGCCGGGGGCACCTGCATGATCTCTCCGACGAAGGCGGCAAGCGCTTCCTTGATCTCGTCATCGGTCGGGCGAAGGTCCGAGGTCGCGACAACGTGGCCTTCGGTGTCATCGGTATTGGTGGCCTCGCCCAGCCTCACGGTGAATTCATAGGCCTTGAGGGCATCGGTGATGTAGGGCACGGTCTTCGTCGCCTCGCCGAGCGCGACGGCCAGAACGCCCGTTGCGGCTGGGTCGAGCGTTCCGGCATGGCCTGCCTTCTTCGCGTCGAAGGCCCATTTGACCTTGTTGACCACCGCCGTCGAGGTGATGCCCGCAGGCTTGTCGATGATCAGCCAGCCCGAAATATTGCGACCCTTGCGCCGTCCCATGATGCCTCCGCGATATCAGGATGCGGCAGCTATCGGGTGTGGGGCTGTCGGTCAAGACGTGCAGCGCGGGGCCTTGACACTTGGTTGCCACAGTCGGAATTGGGGGCGATCAGGAGGACATCGAAATTCTTGAAAACCTTGCCCTGACGACGCCGGGCCAGATCATCGTTGCCACGATCGCCGTTGCGCTGGTGGGCCTTGCCAAGGGCGGGCTTGGCGGGGCGACGGCGCTGTTCGGCATGGTCATCCTGTCCACGGTGCTGCCGCCCGTTCAGGCCGCGGGCATCCTTTTGCCGATCCTTGTGATCATGGATATCGTCGGGGTCGTGATCTGGCGTGGCCAATGGGATCTGAAGATCCTGCGGATCATGCTGCCCGGCGCGCTGGTCGGTGTCGGGATCGGATGGCTGACCGCCGCGATGGTGTCGGACGATGCGATCCGGCTGATCGTCGGGTCGATCGCGCTGGTCTTTGCCCTGCGCTGGGCCTGGTCGTTGCGCGGGCCCGTCGCCGATCCCCGCCCCCACGACGCAAGGCGCGCCACCTTCTGGGGGGCAGTGTCCGGCTATACCAGCTTTGTCGCGCATGCCGGCGGGCCACCCTATCAGATCTACACCCTGCCGCTGGGCCTCAAGCCCACGACCTACACGGCGACCAGCGTGCTGTTCTTCACCATCGTGAACGCCGTCAAGCTGGGCCCCTACTTCTTTCTCGGGCAATTCGCGACCGAGAACATCCTGACCTCGGTGGTGCTGATCCCGGTGGCCGTCCTTGCGGTGATGCTCGGGGCGGCCGTGGTCAAGCGGCTCAAGCCCGCGATCTTCTATCCGGTCATGTATGTGTTCATCTTTTTCGTGTCGCTGAAACTGATCTGGGACGGGTTCGGCGCGTTCTGACCGGGCTGGCCGTTAGCGGTATCATTTACCATTGTGCGGACCCGTCGCGCGGATAGAGTGCGCGCGATTCGGTCGAAAGGAGAGGGACCATGACGATCCGGGCGCTTGTATGGGGCGAGAATGTTCATGAACAGGAAAACGCCGTTGTCGCAGGCGTTTATCCAGACGGCATGCACAATGCGATCGCCGCCGCGCTGAACGAGGACGACGGCATCACCGCGCGCAGCACAACCTTGCAGGAACCCGAGCACGGCCTGACCGAAGCGGTCCTTGCCGAGACGGATGTCCTGCTGTGGTGGGGCCACGCGGCCCATGGCGCCGTTGCCGATGACGTGGTCGAAAGGGTGGCGGAACATGTCTGGTCGGGCATGGGTCTGATCGCGTTGCATTCGGCGCATTTTTCCAAGATCTTCAAGCGGCTGATGGGGACGCCCTGCAACCTGACCTGGCGGGAGGCCGGGGAACGCGAACGCCTGTGGCTGACCTCGCGCAACCATCCCATCGCCCGTGGCCTGCCCGACCATTTCGAGCTTGAGCAGGAAGAGATGTATGGCGAACCCTTCGGCATTCCCGAACCGATGGAGACGGTCTTTGTCAGCTGGTTCCAGGGGGGGGAGGTGTTCCGTTCGGGGGCGACATGGCGGCGGGGCGCGGGCCACGTGTTCTATTTCCGTCCGGGCCACGAAACCTATCCCACCTATTATGACACGAATGTCCGCACCGTGCTGCGCAACGCGGTTCACTGGGCGCATAACCCGGCAGCCCGGGTCGCCGGCGTGACCGATGCGCCTAACATCCCCGTCGAAGTGGCGCTGGAGCCTATCGAATCCCGCGGACCGAAGCTGCATTCCGACGGGGAGGAGGGCTTCCGTTGAGCGATATCCGCCTGTTGATCCTGGGCACCGGCGGCATGGCGAACGCCCATGCCGATGCCTTTGCCGCCATTGAGGGCGTGCAGATCGTTGCCGGGATCGACCCCCATGCCGGGCGACTGGCGGAGTTCTGTGCGCGCCATTCCGTTCCGCACAGCTTCCAGAGCGTGGAGGAGGTCATCGCCTGGGGCGAGTTCGATGCGGTGTCGAACGTCACCCCCGATTCCGTTCACTACGTCACGACGATGCCGTTCCTCGCCGCGGGCAAACATGTGCTGTGTGAAAAGCCGCTTGCCGTGTCCGAGACCGATGCCGCCGAGATGGCGGCACGGGCGACGGCGGCCGGTGTCGTGAACATGGTCAACCTCACCTATCGCAACGTGCCCGCGCTCAACACCGCTGCGGACATGATCGCGGCGGGCCGGATCGGCGAAATCCGCCATTTCGAGGCCGCCTATCTGCAAAGCTGGCTGACCCAGCCTGCCTGGGGAGAATGGTCCGAACAGAGCCAGTGGCTCTGGCGGTTGTCCACCGCGCACGGATCGAACGGCGTGCTGGGCGATATCGGCGTGCATATCGTCGATTTCGCGACCCATGCCGCCGGCCTCGAGGTTGCCGAGGTGTCCTGTCGTCTGACGACCTTCGACAAGGCGCCGGGTGGGCGGATCGGGGAATATGTGCTCGACGCCAACGACAGTTTCGCCATGCACATGTCGCTGGAAGGCGGGGCAACGGGCGTTGTTCACGCGACCCGCTTCGCCTCGGGTCACATCAATGACCTGTCGCTCCGGATTTTTGGAACACGGGGCGGGCTCGAGCTGCGTTTCGAACAGAACGAAAGCCATCTTCGCGCCTGTCTGGAGCCGGACCTGATGACCGCACGCTGGCAGGAGGTGGCGTGCCCCCCGGTCAAGACGAACTACCAGCGGTTCATCGACGCGATCCGCGAGGGTGGTCCCGTCTTTCCCGATTTCCGGCGCGGGGCAAAGCTGCAACGCGTTTTGGATCTGGCCGTGGCATCCAACGCGCAGGGCGGCCTCAATCAGCAGGTCTGACCAGCGCGGGGCTTGCCAGCCCATGTGGGCTGGGTCAGTCTGACGGCCAAATTGCCCGTCAGACGGCCGAGCAGATGACACAGACAGGCGGCACCGCCATCTATTTCCACCCCGACGCCATCGAGGGTGAGGGACGTGAACTGGTGGGCCGCAGGTCCGCCGGGTCGAGTTTCCTGAAGGGCTATCTTGCTCATGCCGGGGTCGAGACCCTGCGCATCTGCACCGACACCCCCAATGCCGCGCAGGTATTCGAGGAAACGATCCGCGCGCTGGGCGAGAGCCGGCCGGTCGAGGCCCTGTCGCTGAGGGCCGGGGACAGCCTTGCCAGCGCCGGGACGATCTTTTTCCCGACACCCGGTTTTCAGCAGGCCCCGTGGCTGCGCATCCGTCAGGGCCTGAATTCGGCATCCTTCGTGGGGATCACGCATACCGTTTCCACCCGCCGGATCATCGAAGGGCTTCACAACCTTCTGGCGCAGCCTGTCCAGCCATGGGATGCGATCATCTGCACCTCGCGGGCCGTTCAATCGGTCGTCGCGACGCAGCTTGAGGCCGAGACGCAGTTCTACCGGGAACGGTTCGGCGCCAGCCGGGTTCCCGTTCCGCAATTGCCGGTCATTCCCCTTGGCATCGCGACCGATGATTTCGTGCCTCGCGACGGGGCACGCGCCCGGATCCGCGCCCGGTTCGACATTCCCGACGATGCGATCGTCGTGATGACGATGGGGCGGTTGAGCGTCGTGGAAAAGGCCAACCCCGTCGCCCTGCTTCTGGCGCTCGAGCAGGTCGCGGAGCGGACGGGGCGGGACATCCGGCTTCTTGTAACCGGCTGGACCAGACGCGAGGATGAAGAGGCGCTGCATCACGAGGCCCTCGCGCGGTTGTGCCAACGGGTCAAGGCCCGGATCCTCGATGGCCGTGAGCCTGACCTGCGCCGGGACATCTGGGCGGCGGCCGACATCTTCACCCTGCCGGTGGACAGCATCCAGGAGACGTTCGGCCTTGCCCCGGTCGAGGCGATGGCGGCGGGGTTGCCGGTCGTCATGCCCGATTGGGACGGCTTTCGCGACACGGTGCTGGATGGCGAGACCGGATTTCTGGTTCCGACACGGACCATGCCCTCTGGCACCGGCGACATACTCGCCCAGAGGTTCGCCAACGGGCAGGACGGCTATCTTCAGCATCTGGCGCTTGTTCAGGCACAGGTGCAGATCGACGTGCCCGCCTATGCCCATGCGCTGGAAAACCTGGTGAGCAATCCGGATCTCCGCGCGCGGATGGGTGCGCGCGGGCAGGCCCATGTCCGGGCCCGTCTCGACTGGTCGGCGGTGATCCCGCAATATCTGAACCTAGCCGCGGCCCTGACCGAACAACGCGAGATGGCGCAGCCCGCGCGCCAGGCCAACCCGATGGCGATCGACCCCTTCACGCTGTATCGGCACTATCCCAGCGGGCATGTCCAAGCCGAAGATCGTATCCGGCTGAACGGTGCGCCCGGCATGGAAGAGATCGGCCTTCACGACCGGCTGGGCGCGCGGCAGCTTTATCACCGCCATCCGGTTCCTCTCGACCTGCTGCACGCCACCTGCACCATGCTTGCGCAGCATGGCGAGGTGAGTGTCGGGGAACTGGCGGAGCTGATGAAGATGAAGGTAACCCGGGCGATGGTACTCGTCATGATGCTGGCGAAATCGGATATGGTCCGTTTCGCGACCGGACCGCGACCGGACCAATAGACAGGCAAGGAAACAGGTGATGCGTTTATCGGTACATTTCGAGAATGCCGCGGGCGGGGAAGGGCGGGGGCCCGTCTCGATCGGGTGGTTCCTGAACGAGAACAAGGGTTCGATCATCTATGACGCGCCCGAAAGGGTCCGGTCCGTCGATCTGAACAGGCGGCATTCGAAATCGGCCTCGCGGTGTCCGGCTGTCATCAATCTTGAAAGCCGGTATTTCGTCGTCAAATGCCCCTTCGATCTGAATATCGGGTTCGACCGGAACAAGGATGGCAAGCCCGTTCTGCGCAATCTCGCCGGAGAGCGCAGCGCGATCCGGGCGTCGAAGCTGGGCGAAAAGCTTCACCTCACGAACGAGGCCGAATGGCGGAACGAAGACGTGCCCACGATCCAGCTGTCGCTGCCTTACGTCTTCATTTCGGACGAGCCTGTCTATGCAAGCCAGGTCGCCCCGTTCATGCATTACCGCAAGGAGGCTCTGCCCGGCACCATCTTCGGCGGACGGTTTCCCATCAATGTCTGGCCCCGGCCCCTGATGTGGGCCTTCGAATGGCACGAGCCCGAAAAGCCCATCGTGATCAAGCGCGGGGAACCGCTATTCTACGTCACCTTCGAGACCGCCCCCCAGGATCGCGGTGTTTCGCTGGTCGAGGCAGAGGTCACCCCCGAACTCAGCGACTACATGGAGATGATTTCCGGATCGGTGAATTATGTGAACCAGACCTTTTCCCTGTTCGAAGAGGCCGAGGCCCGGCGGCCTGCCACGCTTTTGACTCCGCGTCGACGCGGCTGACCATGGGCCGGAGCGATGCAATCCGGCCGGGGCAGCTGCGTGACCTTGCGCTCAAGTGCCACAAGGCGGGCAAGCTGGACGAGGCGATGGGCCATTATTCCCGCTATCTGGCGATCGCGCCGGCAGACGGGATGATGTGGTCGAATGCCGGGGCGCTTCTGCGCAAGGCGGGCAGGCACGATTTGGCCCTTGCAGCCCAGAGGCGTGCCGCGCAACTTGAACCCGGCTCGGATGCGGTGCGCAACAACCTTGCCAACATCCTCGCCGATCTCGGCCAGAACGAAGAGGCGATCGACCTGCGCCTGTCTCTGTTGGCCGCGGGTCAGGGAGATGCCATGACAAAGGCGCTGGTGGGCAAGGCCTACCGGTCGCTTGGACGCCATGACGAGGCCGTATCATGGTTGTCGGGCTGCCTGACGGAGCATCCCGATCATCCCGAAATCGGGATTCAGCTTGCGATGGCGCAGCTTGCGGGCGGCGATTATGCGAGGGGCTTTGCGTCCTATCGGGTCCGGTGGACGACCGATGAACTGACGCCGCGCAACCTGCCCCGCCCGGAATGGCAGGGCGAACCCCTCGCCGGAAAGCGCATCCTCGTGCTGCCGGAACAGGGCTTTGGCGATGCCATGGCGTTTTCGCGGTTCCTGCCGGTCCTGCGGCAGTTCGACCCGGAAAGGGTCCTGCTTTATTGCGAGGCGCCGGTTGCCTGCCTTTACGACGGGATCGACGGCGCCGACTGGACGGGAAAGCAGATGCCCGACCCCGGCGACTACGATGTCTGGGTCAACCTGATGGACCTTGCGATCCCGCACTTCGCCACGTCGAACAGGGTTGCGGCCCCGGCGCGCCTGAGCGTTCCGCAGGACAGCCGCGATCGGGCAAGACGGATCATGCAGGCCCATCGGGGCGATGTCCGGGTCGGCGTCGTCTGGACCGGCTCAACCACATATCGCAACAACGGGTTCCGGTCGTTCCGCCATTCCGAGTTTCACCGGCTTCTGGATATCGAGGGCCTTCGGCTGTTCTCTCTCTACAAGGGGCCGGAGGTCGCCGCCTTTCAGGCCGACGGCTCCTCCATTCCGATCGTCGATCTGGGCAGCAGCGATCGCCATTTCGGCGATTGCGCGGCACTGATGCAGGAGATGGACCTTGTCATCACCTCCGACACGGCGACGGCACATCTGGCCGGGTCTCTGGGCGTGCCGGTCTGGACGCTTCTGCACTGGGATCCGTTCTGGCTCTGGGCGCATCACGGCAACAGGACGCCGTGGTATCCGTCGATGACGCTCATGCGTCAGCAGACGCCACGGGACTGGGCGGGAGTGTTTCACAGGGTGCGGCGCCGGGTCGGCGATCTTGTGGCCGCGAAACTGGCGGAGGGCCGGACATGACCGAAATTCTCGTTCCCGTTTCACCCGGGGAACTGGTCGACAAGATCACGATCCTGCGCCTCAAGTCCGAACGGATCTCCGACCCCGACAAGCTCGCCAACGTGACGAGGGAACTGGACCTTCTGAACGACGTTGCGGATCACGCGCTTCCCGAGAATCCGAGGCTCGCCGCGCTTGTGGACGAGCTTTTCGACACGAACGCAAGCCTTTGGGACATAGAGGATGACATTCGCAGATGCGAGGCACGGCAGCATTTCGGTGAAAGTTTCGTCGCCCTTGCCCGTGCCGTCTATTTCACGAATGACCGCCGGGCCGAGTTGAAGAAGCAGATCAATCTCCTTCTGGGATCGGGGATCATCGAGGAAAAATCCTACGTCTCGATCGACGGGAGCCCGCAGGAATGACGCGCCCGACATACGAAGAGGCCCTCGACGCCATGAGCGCCACCGAGGCAACCCTTGTCGAGAGCCTGAAAAACGAACGCGGCCGTCGCCGGGCAGCCCTGAACCGGCAGTTGCATGACCTGCGGCGCAGGATCAGACCCGACGATTATCGCTATGTCAGCCAGGCGGGGCAGGATCTGGCGGTCGATCGCCTGTTCAGGGGCAAACGGGGCGGAACCTTTGTCGATGTCGGCGGGTATGACGGGGTGTCGGGGTCCAACACCTTTTTCCTCGAAGTGTTTCGGGGATGGACCGGCATCCTTATCGAACCTGTCGAGGCTCAGTTGAACGCCGCCCGCGTCATCCGCCGCTGCGATTGCCGGCGACTGGCGATCGCACCCGCGGATGGCGAAGCCGAGTTCATCGAAATCTCCCACGGCTATACCCAGATGAGCGGTCTTGCCTCGACCTATGATCCTGCGCTTCTCGACACCGTGCGCGCCGATCCCCGGCACCGCGAAACGGCCGTCCGCGTGCCGACCCGCACCCTTTCGGGCGTGCTGGCCGATGCGGGCCTGCCCGACCCGGATTTCGTGTCGCTGGATGTCGAGGGGGCGGAACTGGCGATCCTCGAAGAGTTTCCCTTCGACCGGCACCGCGTGGGGGTCTGGGCCATCGAGAACAACACCGCCTCGGCGCAGCACGGACGGATCATGCGGGCGGCGGGCTACGACCTGATCGAGTTCTGCGGCCCGGACGAATTATGGCGCAGACGCGACCTTTGATCCGGATTTGAGACGTTAGGTCTCTCGTTAAGCGCCCTGCGTCTATCCCGGTTGCGGGTGAGACGAAAAGGGTTGTGGAGATGGGTTCAAAGTCCAATGCACCGGTAATCATCAAGCGAAAGAAGGTGGTCGCCGGCGGCGGCCACCATGGCGGCGCATGGAAGGTCGCCTATGCGGATTTCGTGACCGCGATGATGGCGTTCTTCATGTTGATGTGGCTTCTCAATGCCACGACCGAACAGCAGCGGAAAGGGTTGGCTGACTATTTCGCCCCGACGGTCGCGATCAGCCGGACATCCGGCGGAGCGGATGGTTTTTTCGGCGGGGTCGATTTCATGTCCGAAGACACTCTTGTCATGTCCAGCCAGGACGGTGGGTTCAACCTCAACGACACGTCCGCCGAGGCAAGCGTCGAGGACAATGACAGGCTGGCCGCGATCGCCGCCGAGGTGCAGGCCCTGCGCGACCTTGAACAGGTCCTTCTGGGCCAGGGTGGCGAGAGTCTTCTTGCCGAGGAAGCCCTGCGCCACGTCATCACGCGATTGACCGACGAGGGTCTTGTCATCGAGCTGTTCTCCCTGCCCGACGTTCCCCTTTTCGAGCCCGGGACGGCAGAGCCGGCCGACGTGACGATCGAGCTGTTGCGGATGATCGCCCGGGTGTCCGAACTTGTGCCCAACGCGGTCGCCATTGCGACCCACATGCCCGCGCAACCCATTGTTCTGGCGGAATCGCCCATATGGGGCCTGACGATCCGCCGCGCCGAAGCGACCCGGCTCGCCTTGGAAGACGGAGGGCTGGACCCGGCCCGGCTGGCCCGGATAACAGGTCACGGAGACCGCTCGCCCGTGGTCGAACCGGCTGTCGCAGCGCGGAACGACCGGATCGAGATCACCATTCTCCGAGACCTTCGGTGACAGAGGAAAAGGTTCTGATTTTAGACATTAGGTCAGCGTTAAAGGGAAATGGCTAAGGCTGGGTCCAATCCATGTCGTTCATGACGCAGAAAGGCTCATCATGACCATTTCCTCCTCTCTCAATGCCAGTGTTGCCGGCCTGACCACGACGGCCGGTCAGCTTGCCACGATTTCCGACAACATCGCGAATTCGTCGACCTATGGATACAAGCTGGCCTCGTCCGACTTTCACTCGATGGTCAACAATTCCGGTTCGGGAATGTATACCGCCGGCGGCGTCACGCTTTCGGTCACGCGCCTGATCGACCAGTCCGGCGCCCTGATCGCGACGGAAAACCCGACCGACCTTGCCGTGCGCGGCAAGGGCTTTCTTCCGGTGACCTCGCTTTCGGCGATCGGCAGCGGCGAGATGCCCCTGGAGTTGACGACAACGGGGTCTTTCCGGCTGAATGCCGATGGCTACCTCGAAAGCACGTCGGGTCTGGTCCTGCTGGGATGGCCCGCTGACTCGAATGGCGACATCCCCAACTATCCCCGCGATACCGCCACCGCGCTGGAGCCGGTTCAGGTCAATACCGGCCAGGTGATGGGGGAGCCGACGACCGAGATCGAGATGATCGTCAATCTGCCCGCCACTGCGACCGAATTCGACGCCGATGGCACGCCCGAGACGCTGACGATCGAGTATTTCGACAATCTCGGCAAATCACAGACCCTCACGGTGACCTTCTCGCCGACGATTCCGGCGGCCGATGCGTCCAACGAATGGACGATGACGATAACCGATTCCGCCTCGGCGGGGGCGGTGGTGGGCGAATATGTTCTGACCTTCGATGGTGACCGCGACAACGGGGGAACCCTGGAAACCGTCACCACCGTGTCGGGCGGCCCCTACGACCCCGCGACAGGTAGTTTTGGCATCGACGTGGCCGGTGGGCCGGTCAACATCACGATCGGGGAGCTGGGCGCCAGTGGCGGCATGACCCAGCTGGCCGATGAATTCGCGCCCAGCACGATCTCGAAGGACGGCTTTGCCGCCGGCAACCTGACATCGGTCGAGGTTGATGCCAACGGAAATGTCTACGCCTTCTTCGATAACGGCATGTCGACCAAGGTCTACCAGATCCCGCTGGTCGGGGTGCCCAACCCCAACGGCCTGTTCGTGATGGATGGCCAGACCTACACCATCTCTCCGGAGAGTGGCGATTTCTTCCTTTGGGATGCGGCTGACGGTCCGGTCGGTGACATCGCGGCCTACGCGCTCGAGGCGTCGACCACCGATATCGCGACGGAACTGACCAACCTGATCGAGACCCAGCGCGCCTATTCGTCCAATGCCAAGGTCGTCCAGACCGTTGACGAGATGTTGCAGGAGACAACCAATATCAAGCGGTGAGCCGCGCCCTGATGGAGTGTGACAGATGAGTATTTCCCATTCGCTGGCCAATGCCCTGACCGGCCTGACGGCGACCACCCGCATGGCGGAGGCCGTATCGTCAAACCTTTCGAACGTTCTGACCGACGGGTATGGCCGGCGGGTGGTCGACCTGTCCGCCCAACAGTTTGGCGGGCGGGGGGCGGGTGTGCAGATCGACGGGATCAGCCGCATCATCGACCGCGGCGTCCTGGCCGAACGTCGGCTCGCCGAGGCGGGGATGGGGTTCGAATCGCGACAGAGCGCTGGGCTGTCCCGGCTTGAGGCCGCGATCGGCAAGATCGACGATCCGGCAGGGCTTGCCGGCCGCGTCGCCGCCCTCGAAGCCGCGTTGACGTCGTCGGCGGGCAACCCGTCGAACGAACTCCAGCTGGAAGAGGTGCTCTATCGGCTTCAGGACCTGACGCGCGCCTTCAACGATGATCAGGCGGCCATTTCCGACCTTCGGGAGGATGCCGATGCGGACATCGCCCGGGACGTGGAAACCCTGAACACCGCGCTTGGACGCATCGAGACGCTGAACAACGACATCGTCCGGGCCAGAAGCCGGGGTGACGACCCCTCTGCGCTGATGGACCAGAGGCAGGCGACCATCGACACGATCGCCGCGATTGTTCCGGTGCGCGAAATCGACCGATCCAACGGCCGGATCGCCCTGATGACGACCGGGGGCGAACTTCTGATCGATGGTGCCGCGCCCGAATTCGGCTTTGTCCGGTCGCCCACGATCACCCCCGGGATGAGTGTTGCAGGCGGCGCGCTGTCCGGCCTGACCCGGAACGGCGTTCCGATCGATGTCACGAACGGACCGGACGGGCTTGAGGGCGGAACGCTGGCCGCGTCATTCCGCCTGCGCGACGAAACGATGCCGGCCGCTCAGGCGCAGCTTGATTCCATCGCGCGCGACCTGATCGAACGGTTCCAGGACCCGGCTTTCGACCCGACCATCGGAGGCACCGCGGCCGGCCTGTTCGTCGACAATGGCGCGGTGTTCGATCCGGCGAACGAGCTGGGTATCGCGGGCCGGATTGCCGTCAATCCGGCAGTCGATCCGCAAAGCGGCGGCGACCTGTTTCGACTGAGGGATGGCGTCGGCGCCACGGCGGCCGGGCCCGTCGGTGCCTCCGAGCAGCTGAACTCCTGGATCGCGGCACTGGCCGATCCCAGGATCCTTTCGATCGGGGGGCAGGCTTTTGGCGTGGCCGAGCATGCAGGCGCGTTTTCCTCTTCGATCGCGATGGACCGGGTACGCGCCGAAGATGCCGCATCCTTCGCGACCGGCCGATACAACGCGGCGCGCGAGGCAGAGTTGGCCGGCGGTGTCGATACCGATCAGGAGATGCAATTGCTGCTTCAGATCGAACAGGCCTATGCCGCCAACGCAAAGGTGATTGAAACCGCGGATTCGATGATCCGCCGATTGTTGGAGCTGTGAATTCGCCATGCAATATGCCGGTCTGGGCGAGATGGCCCGCTACTTCACCTCTTCCCGAGCCAATTTCGACATCAGGACGCGGCTTGACGGCCTGGCGACAGAGTTGTCAACCGGGCTGAAGCTCGATCCCTCCCGCGCGCTTGGCGGCGAGGCGCCGCGCGTCCTCGAAGTCGACAGGCGTCTCGGCCTGATTGCACGCCAGATCTCCACCGCCGGCCAGATCGCGGATCGTCTGGGTGTCATGCAGGCCAGTCTGGAGAACGTGTCGACTATCGGGGAGACGTTGCTTGGCCAGTTGAACGCGCTTGGCCAGAGTTCCGGAAATGACTGGCGTCAGGATGCAAGCAGACTTGGCCAGGATGCGATCGCTGATGTGATTTCGACACTGAACACGCGTTTTGCCGGTGCCTCCCTGTTCTCCGGCGTTGCCGAAGACGCTCCAGGCCTTGCTCCGATGCAGGAGATTCTCGATGACATCGGAGCCGCGATCATTGGTGTGACGACGGCGGATGACCTGATCGACATCGTGGACAGCTGGTTTTCCGACGCGGGCGGCGGCTTCGAGAACGTGGCCTATCGCGGCGACAACGGCCCCTTTGCCGAGCGTCGGATCGATGACCTGACCTCGGTCAGGATCGAGGTGCGCGGCGACAGTGAGGCAATCCGCGAGCTCTTGAAGGGTGCGGCCTTCGCCAGGTTTGCCGATGATCCCTCGATCGCCCTGTCGGATGCCGACCGCGATGCGGTGATCGACCGCGCGGGAGACGTGTTGTTCGGGGCGTCCTCTCAACTCGCCGAACTGCGCGGCCGCCTTGGCGGGACCGAGCAGCGGGTCGATGATGCCCTCGCCCGCCTCGTCGCCGAGCAGACCTCCTTCGGGATCATGCGCGGCAACCTGCTCCTGGCGGACCCCTTCGAGACGGCCTCGGCCCTTGAACAGGTGCAATTGCAGCTTGAAACCCACTACGCCGTGACGGCCCGCCTGTCTCAGCTCAGCCTGACGAGGTATCTGTGATGTCGGTTATCCGGGCGATTCTCTGCGGCGCGATGCTGGGGGCCGTGCCCGTCGCGGCGGTGGCGTCTCCGGTCAGGCTGAAGGATATCGTCGAATTCGACGGTGTCCGCACCAACGACATTGTGGGCTACGGCCTTGTCGTCGGGCTGGACGGGACGGGCGACGGTCTGCGAAATTCGCCGTTCACGGAAGAAATCATGACGAACATCCTTGAAAGGCTGGGCGTCAATGTGACCGGCGAGCAGTTCAGGCCCCGAAACGTCGCGGCGGTCCTTGTCACGGCAAGCCTGCCGCCATTTGCCCGCGCCGGCAGCCCGATCGACGTCACGGTCTCGGCGATCGGGGATGCGTCGTCGCTGCGTGGCGGAACGCTGATCATGACGCCGTTGAACGCCGCTGATGGCGAGATCTATGCGGTCGCTCAAGGGTCGATCATCTCGAGCGGGATCACCGCCGAAGGCGATGGCGCGCGCGTGACCCAAGGCGTGCCCACAGCCGGCGTGATCCCCGCAGGTGCGCGGGTCGAACGGGAGGTTGCGTTCGATTTCACCGAACTGGATACGCTCAGGCTGGCTCTGCGCACACCGGATTTCACCACGGCAAATCGGATCGAGTCGGCCTTGAACGCGGCTTTCCCCGGAACCGTCGCCCTGATGCTGGATGCAGGAACGGTCGAGATCGACATCGCCTCGACCGGTGCACTGTCCCCGGCCCACGCGGTCAGCCGCATCGAGAACATCGAGATCGAGCCCGAACGGCGTGCCCGCGTCGTGGTCGACCAGAGGTCGGGTACGATCGTGATGGGGGAGGATGTCCGGATCAGCCGGGTTGCCGTGAGCCAGGGGGGCCTGACCATCCGTATCGCGGAGGAGCCGTTGGCGGTGCAGCCCAATCCCTTTTCGCCTGGGGAAACGATCGTGGTTCCGCGAACGCAGGCCGATATCGAGGCGGAACCCGGCATCGGTCTTGCAGAGATCGCTGACGGGGCCTCCCTGTCCGAGGTGATCGAGGGGCTCAACGCGCTTGGTGTGACACCGAATGACATGATCGACATACTCAAGAGCATCCGGGCCGCGGGCGCCTTGCACGCAGAGTTCATCGTCAGATGAGGGGGTCTCGGGGCGCGCGCCACACCCACAGAGGGCGCGGCTGCCGCCCTTGACGCGGACTAGAAATAGCTTTGAACGAGGCTCCCCGCGATCAGGCTCCAGCCATCAGCGACCACGAAGAAGGCAAGCTTGAACGGGAGGGACACGATCGCCGGCGGCACCATCATCATGCCCATCGACATCAGGATTGCGGCCACGACCAGGTCAATGATCAGGAATGGCAGGAAGATGACAAAGCCGATCTGGAATGCGCGGGCGATTTCCGACAAAAGGAATGACGGAACAAGTACCGAGAGCGGCGACCCGGCTGCGGGGACCTGGCTCGAAAGGTCGGGCCGCAACGCGGCGAGCGTCTCGAAGGTTTCGGCATCGACGCGGTTGGCCATGAAGTCGCGAAACGGCTCCAGTGCGAGGATGAAGCCCTCTTCCACCTCGATCCGGCCATCGAAAAGGGGTTCGATCCCGATCTGCCAGGCCTCGATCATGACGGGTTCCATCACGAAATAGGTCAGGAACAGTGCCAGCGTCACGATCAGCATGTTGGGCGGCGATTGTTGCAGGCCGATGGCCTGCCGCAGGATTGCCAGAACGGTGACGATGTAGGGAAAACAGGTGATCATGACCAGCAGGCCCGGCACGAGGCTCAGGACCGTGATCAGGATCAGCAGTTGAACCGATCGCGTCGCAAGCGCCCCGTCATCGCTGAAATCGATCCCGAAATCCTGTGCGGCGGCGGGGCCCGCGAGGGCGATGGCGATCGCGGCAAGCGCAAGGCGCAGCATTGCCCGGCGCTCAGAGATCATTGCCCGACAGGCGTATGACTTCTGTCAGCCTGACGGCAAGCTGGCCGGGTTCTCCGGTATCGGCTTCCTGGAGTTCGCCGCGCGCAATCAACCGTCCGCCCACGTAAAGCTCGACCGGGTCATCGACGCCCTTGTCCAGTGTCAGAACGGCGTCTTCGCCCATCGCGAGCAACTCGCGGATCGTGGGGCGCGCGTGTCCGACGGAAACGGTCACCTCGATCGGCACCGACCGAAGCGGATGTTCCTCGTTCATCGAGACGTCTGCCCTGTGATCATCCATGTTCAGAATACTCCATGTGGGTTGTTGTCATGGCGCCGAGAACCGATCGGACCTCCTGCAAGACCGGCCGGAGGTCGATCACGGCTTCTTCGCCGGCGCTGGTGAGGATGGCCTGAAGACTGTCGAGGTCGTCATCCGCGACAAGACGCAGAGGAAGGTCGTCCACATGCGTGAGGGCGGATCGGATGACAGGCTCGAGCCCGGGCGACACCCGCAGCTCGATCGGCTGGTCCATCAGGCGGCTCGCGATGTCATCAAGGGACGCGGTGACCATCGGCACGAATGTGTCTTGGGCGAGTTGCGGCACGAAGATGCCGACCAACTCGTCAAAGAGAGGGCGCAGGGTGTCGACCAGATGCGTCCGAGCCTCGTGATAGCCGAACGCCTGGTCGTTGAGGCATTGCACAAGCTGCGCGGTCAGCCGGCCCTGCTCCGCCGCCATGTCCTGAAGGGCCTTGTCATAGCCGGCCTCGAAACCGGCTTGCCAGGATTCGTCCGTTTCGACAGGGTCTGCGCCGCGCGTCTTGCCGCCGGTTTCGAACGTCTCGAGCAATGCGGGCCTTCCCATCAAACGCGCTCCTTCTGGTCGGGATCCTCGATCCAGTCCTGAAGGATCTGGATCGTTTCGTCCTGGCGCTCCTCGATCAGCTGCCGCAGCCGTGAGACGGGGTCGGGCTCGGATGCCGGCTCACCTTCGATCAGGCGCCGGTCATCACCTGCCGCCATGGTCGCGGAGTCGGCGCGGTCACGCGGTGGGGGGAAGATCTCGGGCCCCGTATCCGTAATCGGCGCCGGCAGGGCGGCGGTGTTCCGGGATGACAGGATCGGTCGCACCACGAACAATCCCAGGATCAGCGCCACAAGCGCCAGAACCCCCAGCTGGATCAGAGTCATCATGTCGAGCGGCGGGCTGGTGGATGGCAAGGGATCGGAGCCGATGGCATCCGAGGCCTCGAACGGAAGGGACTGGATGGTGATCTCGTCCCCGCGGGCCTCGTCGAGGCCGACGGCCGAGCCGACAAGCTCGCGCAGGGAGGCGAGTTCTTCGGGGCTGCGAGGAGTGGACTGAACGGCGCCGGTCTCGTCGGTTGTCTCGAGATCGTTGACCAGAACGGCCACGGTCAGCCGCCGGACGGCGCCGGGTTCGCGCAGGATTTCGCGGCTGGTCTCCGACACCTCGAAATTGGTGAGCGACCGGGTCTGGCTGTCCTGGCTGTTCGAATTTCCACCCTCTGCCGCGGCATCGCCTGCCGGCAGGTTCGAGGCCACGGTCACGCCGGTGCCGCCGCTGTCCTGTGCGGCACTGCTCCGTTCCTCGACCTCGGTCGAGATCGCGACACGGCTGTCCGGGTCGATCCGGCGTTCGATGATCGATTCGGTTTCGGTGACCGTTTCGACCGACACCTCGACCACGGCGTTTCCGGGGCCGACCCGGGCGAACAGCAGCCGCTCGGCCCGGGCGCGCAGATCATCGCCGATGGTCTGGCCCGCGCCTCCGGGCGCGCGATCCTCGCCGGCGACCAGCCCGCCGCTGCTGTCGATCACGGCCACGTCATCGGCCACCAGCCCCGATACCGACGAGGCCACGAGAAACCGCAGCGCATTGGCTTGTGGTGCCGTGAGCGAAAGCCCGGTCGTGGTGACCGTCACCGCCGCGGTCGGCCGGTTCTCGCGCTGGAAGGGCGTGTTCGTCGGGTTCGAGATGTGGACCCGCGCGGCGCGGATGTGGGGGCTTGCGATGATCGTCCGGGCAAGCTCCCCCTCCTTGGCGCGCCAATAGGCGGCGTCGAACATCTGGGACGTGGTGCCAAAGCCCGAGAGGGAATCGAGCAGCTCGTATCCCTGGGCGGAATTCGCGGGCAATCCTTCCGCCGCGAGAGACATCCGAAGTTCATCCCTCTGGCCCGCCGGAACATAGATCGCGTCGCCCCTGACCTCATAGGCGACGCCCCGCTGTTCAAGCGCGGTGACCACATCGCCGGCAGTGCGCTGTTCCAGCCCCCCGTAGAGCAGGGACGTCTGCGGCGCACCCGCGCCACGGGACAGTCCATAGACCGATGCCGCAACGGCAAGCACGGCCAGCACGATGACGATTCGGCGACCTGCCGAAAGCCTTGACCAGGTGGAAATGAGCGACTCCAAGACATTCTCCCGAGCGTTCGACGGCGTTCTGCGCGCTGGGCCGATGATTGGAGGATCAGGCTTAACAATCAGTTAGCCAGTTCGCGGCTATGACGGTCCCGAAAGCATTTCGAGGAGCCTCAGATGGATGCATCGACAAATCCCGATGAACAGGCCGCACCCAAGAAATCGTCGAAGCTGCCCTTGCTGATCGGGCTGGTCCTCGCGATCGCGGGCGGCGCGGGCGGGTTCATGGTTGTCCGCACCGGCCTTGTCGGTGGCGACAGCCCCGAAATGGCGACGGAGGACCAGATGCCCGCCGAAGAAATGCCCGCCGCGGCTTTTGTGCCCCTTGATCCGATGGTGATCAACCTGCCGCCCGGGTCCGATCGGCAATATCTGCGGTTCGCGGCGCAGTTGGAGGTGGTGCCCAGCTACCAGGCCGAGGTCGAAGCCATGCGCCCAAGGGTCGTCGACGTGCTGAATGGCTATCTGCGCGCGGTCGAACCGGGTGATCTTGAATCACCCGAGGCCCTGAACAGGCTGCGGGCCCAGATGCTCAGACGGATACAGGTCGTCGTGGGTGACGGACGCGTGCGGGACCTGCTGATCATGGAATTCGTTCTCAACTAGGGAGACATCACATGTCGATCATCGCTGACATCCTGTTGCTTGCGGGCGCGCTAGGTGCCGGGCTTTACTGCTTTGTCCTGTCGAACAGGCTGCGTCGGTTCACCGACCTCGAAAAGGGTGTCGGCGGCGCGGTCGCCGTGTTGTCGGCGCAGGTCGACGATCTGGCCAAGGCGCTGGCGACGGCCGAAGGAACTGCCGACAGTTCGGTCCGGACATTGACGGACGTGAACGCCCGGGCCGAGGCCGCGGCAGAGCGGCTCGAACTGCTTGTGGCCTCCTTGCATGACCTTCCGTCCTCTTCGCCGCAAAGAGACCCGTCCAACCCGTTCTTCGTGCGCCACCCGGCAAGCGGAGAGTTGAGCTGATGCCCAGGCGCGCGAGAAGAGGCGTTCTGCCGATCATCGCGGGGATGTTCATCATGTCGGCCGTAGTGCGACTCGTCGGCGACGCCGCCCCCGTCCTTGCGCAGGAGCGTGCCGCCCCGCCGGACGACGAGGCGCTTTCCGAAACGACAGTGCCCCCGCAGGACCCGATGTCCCCCGCGCTTATCGACGCCCTCAGAGAGCGTGAAGCCCGGGTCGAGGCGCGCGAGGCGCGCCTTGCGGATCGGATGCAGGCGCTTGCCGTTGCCGAAACCGAAATCACCGAAAAGCTCGAGGCGCTCAAGCAGGCGGAAGAAAGCCTTGCCGAGATGCTGGCGACCGCCGCGACGGCCGCGGAAGATGACATCAACCGCCTGACCCAAGTCTACGAGAACATGAAACCGCAGGAGGCAGCGGCCCTTTTCGAAACGATGGAGCCGGTCTTTTCGGCCGGTTTCATGGGACGGATGCAGCCCGAATCGGCCGCCGCGATCATGTCCAACCTCGAACCGCAGACGGCGTATCTGATCAGTGTCGTCCTGGCGGGCCGCAATGCCAATGCGCCGCGGGAATGACCCAAAAAGACGGAAGCCGATGACGCCCCGTTAAGGGATCCCGTGCCAGATTTCCCACGAAGTTCATGTCGAATTCTCGCCAAGGAGTCTGCCTCAAATGATTGGTCTGATCGGTATCGCCATCGTTCTCGTGATGGTTTTTGGCGGTTATCTTCTTGCGGGCGGCAAGATGGGGATCATTCTCAAGGCCCTGCCATTCGAAATGATCATGATCGGCGGTGCGGCGGTGGGGGCATTCGTCATTTCCAACGATGGCGCCAGCATCAAGCATACGATCAAGGACATCGGAAAGGTCTTCAAGGGCCCGAAATGGAAGCCCGGGGATTACCGTGACCTGATGTGCCTTCTGTTCGAACTGATCAGGCTGGCCCGGGCCAATCCCGTCGGTCTGGAAGAACATATCGAGGCGCCCGATGAGTCGAGCATTTTCACGAAATACCCCAGGATCGTCGCGGATCGCGAAACCGTCGCGCTGATCTGCGATACGCTGCGTTCCGCCACGATGAATTATGACGACCCGCACCAGGTCGAGGAAGTTCTGGAAAAGCGGATCGAGGCGAACACCCATCACGCCATGCATTCCACCCATGCACTCCAGACCGTTGCGGACGGCCTGCCCGCCCTCGGGATCGTGGCCGCCGTTCTTGGCGTCATCAAGACGATGGCATCGATCGATCAACCCCCCGAAATCCTTGGCAAGATGATCGGCGGCGCGCTTGTCGGAACTTTTCTCGGCGTGTTTCTCGCCTATGGCCTGGTCGGGCCCTTCGCCGCGAAGCTGAAGACCGTTCTCGAGGATGAGGCCCATTTCCAGCAACTGATCCGTGAAATCCTCGTGGCCAATCTTCATCAGCATTCACCCAATATCTGCATCGAGGTGGGTCGCCAGAATACGCCGACCCATATCCGCCCGAGTTTTGCAGATCTTGAAGACGCCCTGAAGGCGACCAAGGATGCGGCATGAGACATATCCTGTGTCTGCTGCTGATCTGGGCGGGCCCGGCGATTGCCCAACCGGTGACGATCCGGTCCGGCGATCACGACAGTTTCGCCCGGCTCGTCTTCGCCATTCCCGAGGACACCCCGTGGGAGGTCGGACGGATCGAGGGCGGTGTCGGGCTTCGCCTCGGCGCCGTGGCCGACGGCATCTCGACCGAGGGTGTCTTCGACCGCATTCGCCGCAACCGGATCGGTTCGGTCTCGGTCGAGGGCGAGATTGTCGCCATTCGGCTTGTCTGCGATTGTCATGCAGATGCCTTCCTGTGGCGAAGCGATCGGCTTGTGATCGATATCATCGACGGGCCGTCCCCACCCGACAATCCCTTCGAACAAGACCTTCCCGACGGTTCCGATCCGATGTCCGGCGAAGCGCGCGAAAGCCTCGACCTTCCGATCCTGCTGCCGACAGGGCCAAGGCACACCACCCTGGACGAGGCTTTGCCGTTTCGGTTTCAAGCCTCCGATGAGGCCAAATCCATCGACGAAGCGCAGGTGGCCGTTGTCTCGAGCCTGGCCCGAGCGGCTACCGAGGGCCTGTTCGACATCCCGATCGAGCCGGTGCAGCGAACCTTCACCGCGGAGGATTCAACGGGCGACACCGAGCGCCGGGTCGTCGGGCTGTCGCCCGTCACCGATCCGATGGCCGAACTTGGCAATGTCCTCGACCGCGCCGGCAGCCCCGGCCTTGTCCTGCGCAGCGCATTTTCGGATGCATTGGCCGGGCAACCGCTTACCGACAGGGCAGGCGAGGGATGTCTTCCCGAACGGGACTTCGCGGTCGCCACCTGGGGGGACGACCGTGATTTCGCAGACCAGATCTCCGAGCGTCGCGCGGCCCTGACCACGGAGTTCGATCGCTATCCCGACGGCGCGATCGAAGCGCTTGCGCGAAGCTACATCTATTTCGGTTTCGGGGCCGAGGCCCGCCGGGTCCTGACACTCGACGGCGCGATGACCTCCGAAAGGCTGATTCTCGATGAACTTGCCCGTATCGTCGACGGGTCGGTTCTTCCGGGTGGCCGCATCGCCGGGCAGGTGGCCTGCGGAGGGGCTGCATCCCTGTGGGGCATTCTCGCGCTTGGCGATCTTTCAGGGGCCGACGATGATGTCCGGGGCGAGGCCGCGCGGGCCCATCGCAACCTGCCGCATGCCATGCGGGCACATCTGGGCCCGCGACTTGCGGCCCATTTCGTGGCTGCAGGCGAGCACGAAATGGGGCAGGAAATCCTGGAACTGGTCGATCAGCCCGGCATGCCCCCGCCGGTCGAGGCCGAACTGGTCCGGGCTGACATCGATGCCGCCGAGGGCGAGGTCGCCTCGAGCCGGGAAAGGCTGGGCACCCTGGCCGAAGACAGCGCGAGGATGCCGCCGGCCGCGCTTGCCGACCTTCTCGGGCTTCAGATCGAAAGCGGTGCCCCCCCCTCGACCGAGATGATCGAACTTGGCGAAGTCTACCTGCACGAAGCAAGACCGGCTGGAGGCGACATTGTCCTTGCTTCCGCGATCGTCCGGGCCCGGATCGCACGCTCCGAACTCGACATGGCCGGGCAGGTTCTTGACGAGGCCATCCCCTCCGGGACCGATGCGTATCGGCTTCTTGTCAACGAACTCCTTTCGGCCCGGGTGGACGTCTTGTCTGACAGGGACTTTCTCGAACTTGCCCATTCCGGGTTGCCATCTCCGACATCGCCGCACTCCGAAAACGACGTGGCGGCCCGGCTTGTCGAGTTGGGATTTCCCCGCCGCGCGCTCGAGGTCATGACGACACCTGCCGATGCCGGGACCGGACCGGAGCGTCGATACCTGCGGGCAGAGGCCCATGCGCAGTTGGGGGATGTCCTGTCTGTCGAGCGGGAGCTTGACGGGATGCAGGACGATCGTGCCCGTGCCATCAGGATCGAGGTCCTGTCTCGCGCGGGAGATTTCTCCGGGGCCCTTCAACAATCGCTGACAGGGGAGGACGAGGCCGAGCAGGGTGAAATCGCCTGGCGCGCCGGCGAATGGGAGGTTCTGGAATCGTCCCAAGATGAACTCATGCAATCGGTCTCGCGACTTGCCCGGCAGCCGACATTGCTTGCGCCGAATCTCGCGGAACTCGAGGCGCGCAGTGCCTTGCTTGATGAGGCGGTTCAAACCCGACAGATGGCGGAAGAGCTCCTGGGCAGGTTCACATTGGACGATGCCGCCGCAAATGCCGGTCAATGACAATTCATGAGTAATGTTAATCAATAAATAGGAAAATTGAATCCAAATGGGGGCCACCGTTCTGGAACGTGGCAACCGGGGGTTCATGACGTGAAACACCAGGATACCCTGATGATCGGGCGCGCATCGCCCGGTAAACTGGGCCGGACGTCGATGGGCCCGGCCGCTCAGACCCTCGGCGCGCCGATCTTCCGGCCGTCGATCCATGCGGCCGATCCGACCTGGAACCGTTCAACGGTCGGGCGCCGGATACCGCGCGAATTCACGACAACGGTGACCTTGTCTCTTGATTGCGGCCCCCTTGGGTTCTCGAGGAAAATTACAGATGCCTTCGCTGTCCGGAAAACAGATCTTCCAACCAACCGTCCTTCTTGCGCTCGCCCTGATGGCTGTGATCGTGATGATGATCCTGCCGATGCCGTCATGGGTGCTGGATCTGGGGCTGGCGCTGTCATTCGCGCTGGCGATCCTGATCTTCACGGTGACGCTGTTCATCGAGCGCCCCCTGGATTTTTCGGCATTTCCCACGGTCTTGCTGGCCTCCCTGATGCTGCGGCTGTCGTTGAACGTGTCGTCCACCAAGCTGATCATCGGGGAGGGGCATACGGGCACCGATGCCGCGGGAGAGGTGATCGAGGGCTTTGCCATGTTCGTGATGGGCGGCTCGACCTTGCTGGGGATCGTCGTCTTCTGCGTTCTCCTGATCGTGAACTTCGTCGTGATCAACAAGGGTGCGACCCGCATGGCCGAAGTGGGCGCCCGCTTTGCCCTGGACGCCATGCCCGGCAAACAGCTTGCCATTGATGCCGATGTGGCCGCGGGCGCGATCGATCACGAGGAGGCCAAGCGCCGGCGCGAGACAGAACAGGCTGAGACGACCTTTTTCGGGTCGCTCGATGGTGCCTCGAAATTCGTCAAGGGCGATGCGATCGCCGGCCTTCTGATCACCGCGCTGAACCTGATCGTGGGGTTGATCATCGGGCTTGCCGTTCATGACATGCCCGTGGGTCAGGCATTCGAAACCTATTCGATCCTGACAGTCGGTGACGGGCTGGTCAGCCAGATCCCGGCCGTCATCATCTCGATCGCCTCGGCGCTGCTGCTGGCGCGCGGCGGGGCGCATGGCGTCACCGACATGGCGCTGGTGGAGCAGTTGGGCCGACATCCGTCCGCGCTTGCCACCGTGGCCGGGCTGATGGCGCTTTTCGCGCTGGTCCCGGGGTTGCCGTTCCTGCCTTTCGTTCTGGGCGCGATCTTTCTGGCGGTCGCGGCTGTCTTTATCGCGCGGAAACAGAAACGGGCGGTCGACGATGCCGCCGCGCGCAATTCGACCCCGGCGAACCGGGCGCCGGATGCATCTCTTGGCGACCTGCTCGACATTGATGACGTCCATGTGGAATTTTCGCCCGACCTCATCGACATGGTCCTCGACCCGGGCACGGGACTCGATGCCCGGATCGCGAACATGCGCAACCACGTGGCGACGACCTTTGGTCTGCTCTTGCCCGAGATCAGGTTGACCGATAACGCCTCGCTTCCTGTCAACACCTACACGATCCGTATCCATGGGGTCGAACAGGTGCGCGACAGCCTGAGGCCGGGGCAACTGCTTGTCCTGATGCCCGAGGCGACCGCGCCGGACCTTCCCGGTGAGCCGGTGCGCGAGCCGGTTTATGGCGCGCCCGCCCGCTGGATTTCGACCGACCGGCAGGATCAGGCTGCGACGCAGGGCCTTACCACGGTCTGGCCGTCAGAAGTCCTGGCCACGCATCTGCTGGAGGTGATCCGACGAAATCTCGGGCGGCTTCTGACTCACAAGGCCCTGAGACGCCTTCTGGACGAGATGGTCAACCTCTCGGAGCCGTCAAGAAGCCTCGCCAATCGCAAGTTGCTGGATGAACTGATGCCCGACAAGGTTCCGCCGGATGTCCTCTTGTCGGTGGGCCGGCTGCTGCTGGACGAGGCGGTTTCGATCCGGAACCTGCCTCTGATCATCGAGGCGATTGCCGAGGGGCGGCAGACCCGCAACACCGCCGAAGGACTGGCAGAACATGTCAGACAGCGGTTGGGATTTCAGCTGGTTGCCGATCTGCGCCGGGAGGACGGCACCATCCCGCTTGTTCAGCTGGCCCCCGAATGGGAGGAGCTGTTCCAGTCATACCAGGTCAATTCCGAGAACGGGCAGCCGGATGTCGCCCTGCCGCCTGACGATTTCAATCGGCTGGCCGGAGCGCTTGCCGAAAAGCTTGACGGGGCCGCCGAACAGGGGACCTACCCGGCCGTCGTCACCTCGACCCGGCGGAGGCGCTTCCTGCGGACCCTGATGAAGGCCAAGGGCATTCCCAATCCCTGCCTGTCCTTTGAAGAGATCGGCGTCGAAGCCCGCCCCGCGCTTGTCGGTCTGGTGCCGGCATGATCCCCGAACTGGTGGCCGCATTGTCCCTCGCCGAGGGTGCCGCCTGGTCGGCCTTTGTCGTCTTTCTTCGGATCGGGGCGATGATGGCGCTGCTACCTGCCTTCGGTGAGACCGTTGTTCCGGTCAGGGTGCGACTTGCGCTGGGCCTTGCATTCACGGCGATCGTCTGGCCCGCGCTGCAATCCGGCATTCCTCTGCCGCCGACGGATGCGATCCGCCTTGCGGGTCTTGTCCTTGCGGAAACCGGAACGGGAGTATTTCTCGGACTTGTCCTGCGCCTTTTCGTGATCACGCTTCAGGTCACCGGCACGATCGCCGCCCAATCGACATCGCTGTCCCAGATCTTCGGGGGTACGGCGGGCGCAGATCCCCTGCCTGCCATGGGGCATGTCCTGCTGGTGGCCGGGCTTGCTCTGGCTGCCTTGCTCGACCTTCATGTGAGGATCGCGGAATTTCTGATCTTTTCCTATGATCTGATACCGGCAGGCCGGATTCCGTCGCCGCAGATCGTGGTCGAAGCCGGCGTCGCGCAGATCGGGCGCAGTTTCGCGCTGGCCTTCAGTCTGGCGGCACCGTTCCTCGTGGCCTCCCTGCTCTACAATGTGACGCTGGGTGTCATCAATCGCGCGATGCCGCAACTCATGGTCGCCTTTGTCGGGGCGCCGGCAATCACGGCGGGTAGCCTGATCCTGCTGTTCCTGACGGCGCCGATCATCGTCGGATTGTGGTCGGAAGAACTGTTCCGCTTCCTTCATAGCCCATTCGGATCTGTTCCATGAGCGAGGATACGGGCGATCACGACAAGCAATACGACCCGACCCAGAAAAAGCTGGACGATGCGCGCAAGCGGGGTGAATTCGCCAAGTCCGCCGATCTGACCACAGCCGCCGGATATGCCGGCTTTCTTGTGGTTGCATGGGCGGTTGGACCCGCCTCGCTTCTGGCGATGGGCAGCGGATTGGGCCACTTTCTGGATCAACCTGACCGGATCGCGGCCGAACTTTTCACGGCGCGATCCAGCCCTGTCGTGGGCGGGTTGCTTCTCGAACTGGGCGGGCCACTCGCGCCCTGGGCGGTGATACCGGGGTTGCTGGCGCTGCTTGTCGTTCTTGCGCAAAGAGGCCTTGTCTTTGCGCCCACGAAACTCGCGCCGCAACTGTCCCGGATCTCGCTGATCAAGGGGGTCGCGAACAAGTTTGGGCGGGAAGGCCTGTTCGAATTCGCCAAGAGTTTCGTGAAGTTGTCGATCTATTCGGCCGTCCTTGGTGTGTTTCTTGTGCTTCAGGCAGAGGCGATTCTGGGCACGCTCTATTTCACGCCGGCCATCGCCACGGCCGAGCTGCTGCAGCTGAGCCTGCTTCTTCTGAGTGTCGTTCTGGTCATCGCACTGGTCATCGGGTTGATCGATCTGGTCTGGCAGCGGGCTGAACACCTGCGCAAGAACCGCATGTCCAGAAAAGAGCTGACGGACGAGATGAAGGAATCCGAGGGCGACCCCGTGATGAAACAGCAGCGGCGACAAAAGGCCGTTTCGCTTGCCATGAACCAGATGCTGGCCGATGTGCCCGACGCGGATGTCGTGATCGTGAACCCGACCCACTACGCGGTTGCGCTGAAATGGGACAAGGCGTCGGGCCGGGCCCCCGTCTGTGTCGCCAAGGGCGTCGACGCGGTTGCCGACCGCATTCGCGCCCTGGCAAGCGAGGCCGGCGTGCCGATCAGGTCCGACCCGCCCACGGCCCGTGCCCTTCATGCGACCCTCGCCGTGGGCGAGGAGATCCGGTCGGAGCAGTACCGCGCGGTGGCTGCGGCCATTCGATTTGCCGAAGGTCTGCGAAAGAGGGCGCGTGGATGACACGTCGCGCGGAACTTGACCGTCTGTTCCCCCTGATCGAGGCGGAGTATCGGGCAAAGCAGGGCAGTTTGGCCGAATTGAAGCGCCAGGAAGAGGAACTTGTGCAAAGGCTGCGCGACCTGTCGGGCCGACATGCTCGGGCGGAGGAGGGCGGAACGGTCGATCCCGCACGCCTCGCAGGTGCCGATCTCAGGTGGCAGGCCTGGGCCGAATCGCGCCGGACCGAGATCAACCAGCGGATCGCGAGGCTGCGCGTGGATCAGGAATGGGCCAAGGCCGACCTGCGCCGTTCGTTCGGGCGCAGGAACGCCATCGACGAGCTGTGCAAGGCTGCCCGCAAGACCCGGCCATCCTGACCGGGACCCCGGAGTCGCGAATGCCTAGACGTCCTGGCGGACCATCTCGAGGATCAGGACGTCGCTGGCCTCGGGGCCGATGGAGTCGCGCGCGGCGCTGCGCAGGGCCTCGCGCAGGGTGCGCATGTTTGTGGTCGCCGTGAAGTTGCCTTCGAATCCGCCAAGGTTCGCATGTTCGAACAGGACCTGAAGAAAGGCATCTCGCAGTTTGGGTTCCTTCTCGAAGACCAGTTCCTGACGACCGAAGGGCACCTCGACGCTGAGCGAGACGACAACAAGGCTTGCCACCTTTTCGTCGCGGACGACCGGAACGACGAACTGGTTGCTCAGGCGGGCATATTCCCGTTCGCCCGAGGGTTGCGAATCCTCGACCGGAGACGCGCCGGCAAGCTGGGTGTCATCGTCGAGCCCGGGGCCGCACGGGTCTTCAAGGGCCATATCGGGCAGGTCGGGTTCTGGCGGTGCCAGAAACATCCCGGCGCCGACGCCACCACCGACGCCAAGAAGCAACAGAAGAAGGGGCAGGACAAGTTTCATCGTGTTTCCTCAGAATGGCAGCAGGAGATCGGCGACCTGCTGGCCCCAGCGTGGTTGTTGAACGTCGGAGATCTGGCCCTGTCCGCCATAGGAAATCCGGGCGGACGCGATCTTGTCATAAGTGATCTCGTTTTGCCGGCTGACATCGGCCGGGCGCACAAAGCCCGAAACGAGAAGCTCCCTCATCTCGAAATTGACGCGGACCTGCTGTCGCCCTTCGATGGAGAGCACACCGTTGGGAAGAACGTCGGTCACCGTTGCCGCAATCCGCAATGTCAGCTGCTCGTTTCGGGCGACCGACCCGTTGCCGCTGAATGCGCTGGCGGAATTCGTCTCGACGCCGGGCTGGATGCCCAGCCCGCCGGGCAGGGCTTCGTCCACCCGTTGCGGTATCCCCAGAAAGTCGCCGACGGTCAGGCTTTCGCTGCCGCTGCGGGACCGGTCACTGGAATTGCTGATCTGCGCGCTGTCGTCGATCTCGATGACCACGGTCAGGATGTCGCCGCGCTGGACTGCGCGCCTGTCGCCCAGAAGGGACCCACGATCACCTGTCCACAATGACGCCGTCGTGGGAAGCGGTTGTTGCAGAAGGCTGAGCGGATCCTGAAGCGCGGGGGTGACCATCGCGGAATATTCCGACGAGATTTCGGCAGGTTCCAGCGGTGGTGGCGCGCCGAGACCCTGTTGGGTGGTGCAGGCCGAAACGAGGCACAAGGCGAGGCCGCAGCCGAGTTTGTATCGCATCGCTTCTCCTTTCACTGGGCGGTGACGTAGGCTGCGCCATCTTCGGACAGGCGCGCGGTCACGGTGTTTCTGGATGAGATGTTCATGACCCGGATGAATTCTCCGGCCCCGGCGCGTTCCAACGCGCGACCCTCGGTCGAGATCATCAGCGCACCGCCCTGATAGATCAGGGGAATGATGTCATTGCGATCCACCACCGCGGGTGCGGTAATGTCGCCCGATCGGATCGGCCGGCCGGCATAAAGGGCGACCCGTGCCTCCTGACCGATGATGAGGGCGGGGTCGCTGATGGCCCCGGGCACGGTCTGGTCGACGATGGCCAGTTCGGATTCGAGGATGATCGTCTGTGCCGGGATCGTGCGCGCCGCAACGACGGTTTCCGCATGGCCGGCAGTTGCGGTCAGCAGGGCAAGGGCAAGAATGCGGATCATCTGATCTGAACCATCGCGCTGAGCATCTGGTCGGCCGCCGTGATGACCTTGGAATTCAGTTCGTATCCGCGCTGCGCCTCGATAAGGTCGGTGACCTCCTTGACGGGATCGACGGAGCTGTCCTCGAGAAATCCCTGCCGCAGGGTTCCAAGACCGTCTAGCCCCGGCGTGTTGACCAGTGATGGGCCCGAGGCGCCCGTTTCGACGAAAAGGTTGGAGCCGATCGCCTCGAGCCCGCGAGGGTTGGAGAAACCCGCAAGGGTGAACTGGCCCAGGAATTCCGGCTCGACCCGATCCTGGAAGAAGGCATAGACCTCGCCTTCGGGGTTGATCGAAATGGAAAGCGCGTCTTCGGGGATCGTCACGTTGGGCACGACGGGATAACCGTCGGATGTCACGACAAGGCCGTCGCCTGTCCGCTTGAGACCGCCGTCCCGCGTATAGGCGGCGCGGCCGTCGGGCAGCGTCACCTCGAGAAAGCCATCGCCCTCGATCGCGATGTCCAGATCGCCGCCGGTCGCACTCAGCGCGCCCTGGGCAAGGATCACCGAAACGGACGTGGCCCGCACACCCAGGCCCAGCTGGACGCCAGTCGGCACGACCGTCCCGTCAGAGGCGTTGATCGTGCCGGGGCGCGTGACCTGCTGGTAATGAAGATCGGCGAATTCGGCGCGGCGGGCGTTGTAGCCGGTGGTGTTCATGTTCGCGAGGTTGTTGGAGATGACCTCGACGCGGGTCTGCTGCGCGGTCATCCCGGCCGCAGCGATCTGAAGGGCTCTCATCGGTTCAGGTCTCCGTTTTCGTGAAAGGGTTACCGGTGGATGTCCCGGATCATGTTGCGGATGCGCTGATCCTCGAGGTCGAGAAAGCTCTGGCCCAGTTCATAGGCGCGCTGAACCTCGATCATCCGGGATACTTCGAGGATCGGATTGACATTCGACTGTTCGAGATAGCCCTGAACCACCCGGGCAAGGGGCGCGGGCAGCACGCCCTCCTCGGCCCGGAAGCGGACGCCATCTTCGCGGACAAGGTCGTTGGGGTCTTCGGGAAGGTAGAGACCGATCTGGCCGATCGGCTGACCGTCCGCGGAAATCGTGCCGTCCGACGCGATCGAGATGCCTGCGACGCCCTGCGGCACGAAAACCGGCGCGCCGCCTGCATCCAGCACGGGATAGCCATCCTGCGTGACAAGGTCGCCGTTTTCGTTCGGGGTGAAATGACCGTTCCGGCTCAGCCGTTCGCCATCCGGGGTCTGGATCAGGAAGAACCCCTCGCCCTCGATCGCGAGGTCGAACCGCCCCCCCGTCCGGGAAAGGGAACCCTGGTCGAACGAGGTGTCGCGCCCTTGGGCGAAGGGCATGGACAGCGAAGCATGCCCGCGACCCAGCCGCGTCACATGTTCGGAGAAGACGACGCCTTCTGCCCGATATCCCGCGGTCGAGGCATTGGCGATGTTGTTGGCGATGCTGCGCAATTCGGACATCAGGCCCGATTGCCGGGTCAGCGAGGCATAGGTTGCGTTTTCCATGGGTCAGGCTCCGGCGACGATCGGGATCAGCATGTCCTTGAACAGGGAGACAAGCGCTTCGGTCATGAAACTCATCGTCATCCAGAAGACGATCACGATGGCCGCGAGTTTCGGAACGAAGGTCAGCGTCATCTCCTGGATGGAGGTCAGCGCCTGAAACAGCCCCACGACAAGGCCGGCGGCCAGAGCGACGGAGAGGATCGGCAGGGAAATGAGCGTTGCGACCCAAAGTCCCTGTTTCATGGTGTCGTAGAATACGGCTTCGGGCATCGGTCAGACCGGCATCCGCAGGATTTCCTGATAGGCCTCGACGACCCGGTTCCTGATCGTCACCGCCGTCTCGACGGCCAGTTCGGTCTGGGTCAGCGCCTGGACCAGCGCATGCGGATCGGCCCCCGATGTCATCGCATCCGTCGCGATCGTCTCGCTTTCGCGCAAGGTTGCCGCAAAATCGGCCGCGGCATTGCCAAGCGACTGGCTCAGCGCGCTTTCACTGTCGGGTTCGGGCCGGGTGACTGTGCGGCTGGCGTCATAGTTCCTGGCGGCGAGGATGGAATTGAGGTCCATGTATCTGTCTCCTATCTGCGCAAGAGTTCCATGAGCGAGGTCGACATCTGTCTGACCTGATCAAAGATCTTGAGGTTGGCCTCGTAGCTGCGCGAGGCTTCGCGAGCGTCGGCGATCTCCACGAGGAGATCGACATTCGACCCCTCGTAATGTCCGGTCTCGTCGGCAAGCACGTGGCCCGGGTCGTGAATGAGGCTCAACTCCGAACGATCGAGCATCACGGGGCCAAGCCCGACTGTCCCGGACTGACCGCCGGGCGCCAGTTCCGGTTCGAACTCGACCATCTTGCGCCGATAGCCGGGAGTGTCGCTATTGGCTATGTTTTCAGAGACATAGCGCATTCTTGAGGCTTGGGCGTTCATTCCGCTCGAGGCGATCCTGAGCGCATCGCTGAATTCCGTCATTTCATCGGTCCTATCGTGGAGCGGACGATCGTCATCGCGTGGCGATAGATCGCGAGCGCGCGACTGTGTTCGCGGGCGGCGTCCACGCTTTCGAGCATTTCAAGTTCGAGTGAGACCGAGTTTCCGTTTGGCGACGGCTCTGCCGCGGCACCGGCGGGAATGGCCCGGGGTGGAGACGATCCGCCTGCCATATGGGATGGACGGGTCGTCTTCACGCGGCCCGCGGCATCCGGGCGATAACTGTCCGAAAACCGCGCGATTCGCATGGCCTGATAGCCGGGCGTGTCCGCGTTCGCGACGTTCAACGCCACGTTCGCCTGCCGTTTTCCGGCATGGGCTGCCATTTGCCCGGAGATCCGGAACAAATCCAGATTTTGATACATCGGGGCTTCTCCCTCGACTGACTGCAAGGAAGCCTTAAGCGTGATTCCTTAAGAACGGGTTGTTGCGTCTCACCCGAAAGGAAAGTTCGTGTCCTCAACGATATTCGAAGGAATGGTCCGCGCGCTTGGAGAGATTGATCCCGTTCGACCGCTGGGCCGCGTCACCGGCGCCACGGGCGGGCTGGTTCAGGTCTCGGGATTGTCGTCGGCGGCCCGTCTGGGGGACCGCGTGTCGCTTGGACTTTCGCACCCGCGACGGGTCGGAGAGATCGTTCGCATCGGCGCGGAGGGCGTGGCCTGCCTGTTGGAGGGCGTGGCGGACGGGGTCCATCTGGGCGATCCGGTCGTGCTATGCAACAGGCGGGGGTTCGCACCGGACGAGGCCTGGATCGGTCGCGTCATCGACCCCGATGGCCGGCCCCTCGATGGCCGGCCCATTGCCCCGGGCATGCATCCGCGCGACTTGCGTGCCAGCGCGTTGCCCGCGCGGCAGAGGCGCCCGATGGGCGACAGGCTGGCGACCGGGCTGGCGGTGTTCGATACGCTTCTTCCGATCGCGCGGGGCCAGCGGCTGGGCCTGTTCGCGGGCTCGGGTGTCGGGAAATCCACTCTCCTTGCCGATCTGGCCCGCGGGGTCGAGGCTGATGTCATCGTGATCGGCCTTGTCGGAGAGCGGGGTCGCGAAGTACGCCATTTCGTGGAGGATGTTCTTGGCCCTGACGGGATGGCCCGCTCCGTGGTCGTTGCGGCGACTTCGGACAAGCCGCCACAGCTCAGGCGACGCTGCGCCTGGGCCGCGACCAGTATTGCCGAGCATTTCAGGGATGCAGGCAGACAGGTCCTTCTTCTGATCGACAGCGTGACCAGATTTGCCGAGGCGCATCGCGAAATCGCGGCCACGGCCGGGGAAACGACGCTGTTGCGGGGATATCCGTCAAGCACCGGCCCTCAAATCGCCGCGCTTTGCGAACGCGCCGGACCGGGGCACGACACGACCGGGGACATCACGGCGATCTATTCGGTCCTGGTGGCCGGATCGGATATGGATGAACCGATCGCCGACATCCTGCGGGGGGTTCTCGATGGCCATGTCGTTCTTGATCGTGACATTGCCGAACGCGGTCGTTTCCCGGCGATCGACCTTCTGAGGTCAGTCTCCCGGTCGCTGCCGGGCTGTGCCGACCTCTCGGAAAATGCGCTGATCGCCGGGGCTCGTCGCCATATGGGTGTCTATTCCCGGGCCGAGTTGATGATTCAATCGGGCCTTTACACCGCGGGAAGCGACCCCGAGATCGATGCGGCGATCGCCTGTCGCGGGCCCCTGGAGGATTTCCTGTCCCGACGGGGCGTCGCTTCTCCATCGGCGGCCTTCGAACACCTCAGGAAGGCCCTCTCGGTGACACGGCAACCCGACCGGCGCCCGGCACCCCGGCAGGTGCGTCGTTTCACGCAAAACTGACCCGGGAGGCCTGAAGAAGGCTCAGCGCCACCGAGCCGTTGGACATCGACGAGAGGTTGTCGGCCTGCGATCTGACCAGGAACAGCCGGATCAGCTTTTCCTGCACTTCGGGGTCTCCGAAATCCGAGAAGGAGTCGACCCCGAATGTCGCGCGCGACCTTTCGCGGAATGTCCCGAGCTGTCTGTCGATATCGACCTGTCCAAAGGATGACGGCAGGCCAAGTGCGGTTTCGAAGGTTTTTCGCAACGGGGGGTTCCCCATCATCGAGAACCATTGCGCATTGTCCGACAGGTTCTGATCGAAGATATCCTTCAATCCGCTGGCCAGGCTCAGCGCGAGACGCATGTCGCCGTTCTGTTCGCCGACGGCAAGTTCGAACTGGCGCGCCTCGTAGCGGCCGATGATCTCGTTTGCAAAGCTTGAAAGGGATGTCCTGGGACCCAGATCGCCAAAGCCGAAGGCCTTGGCGAACTGCCTGTATCGTTTGTCGGTCAGTCGGTTGGCCAGCGCGTCGCCCGACAAGGTGCCATCTTCGAGTATCTTCTGAATGAAGGCCTTGCTGTTGATGTCCTCGTCAAGACCGAATGCCCCCAACGCCACCTGAAGAAGCCGACGATTTCCGACCAGATCCTCGGCCGTGCGAATGGACGAGATCTCGTCCCTGAAATACTCCGTCGCCCGTTTGATCACGGTGCTTTCGACGAAGCTGGCCTTTTGCGTGTCCATCGTCCTTTCGAGGAAACGCCAGCCGGCATAGCCGGACAGGGGGATCACCGGCTGAAAGGTCATGAGCTTTTCCTGGCCAGCTCCAGAAGCCGCTCCTCCCGCGGCAACAATGAGCGCAGGGTCTTCATGGCGCGGTAGAAATCCCCCTCCTCGACATTGAGCAGCGCATTGCGCAACAGCGACAGACTGCCTTCATCATTTAGCGCCTGCATCAGTTGGGTGATGCCCTGTCGCAATTGCCGGCCGCCCATGTCTTCCGGAGCGTCCCCCGAAAGGATCAGCTGCGCGATATAGCAGACCCGGCGCACCGGAGTGTTGGCCTGGTCGGGGCGGATCGCGTCGCGAAGCCGCAGGATATTGGCGTTGGGCGACACGATCGACAGCCGGGACCGGCGTTCCCCGTTCTCGATGACGGCGCCGTTTATCAGAACACGTTCCCGTGGCGCCAGCTTGAGCACAAGGCCGCCCATCAGAGCACTCTTCCGTCTTCGGGGCCTTGTTCCAATACCGTGCCTGCAAGACCGCGCATCACGGCGGTGTTGATCTCGATCAGGCTGTCGACGGACCCCTCGCCGCGCAGGACCTTGCCGGTCTGAAGGTCCGTGAATTCGGCGAGATAGAAGATTTGGGCCCTCAGGGTTTCGGGCAATCCGTTTTCAGGGTCGGCGACGTCTGCCGCGAGGATAGTCCACAAGGCGCGGTTCTCGTGCAAAGCGGCCACAAGTGCGGGAAATCCCGTCCGGCCGCTTTCCGAGGTCTTCTTCAATCGGCTGATGATGTTTGCGAAGGCTTGATATTCGACGGACCTGGCATTCTTCGTGGGGGAGTGGGCGGGGCCGTAAGCTCGGCGCGCCTGTTCGATAGCGTTCACGTGCTTTCCTTCCGGAGCAATAGGAGAACGGTGGGCGGCTTTTCCGCCCATTTTGCGCAAAAATACGGGGCAGAAGGGGCCAGGGCGAACCCGGCCCCTCCCTTACCGTTACCGGAACAGGGACAGGATCGTCTGAGGCGCCTGGTTCGCGATCGAGAGCGACTGCACACCCAGCTGCTGCTGCACCTGAAGCGCCTGAAGTCGTGCCGAGGCCTCTTCCATGTCGGCATCGACCAGCGTGCCGATCCCCGATTTCATGGAGTCGACCAGCTTGCCCACAAAGACGTTCTGATCCTGAAGCCGGGCAGCCGAGGCACCAAGGCCAGCCGCGCCGTCGATTGCCGTTTGCAGGAATGCGTCCAGTTCGCCAAGGGCGGTGGCGGCGGTCGCCGTGTCCGTGATGGCTGTCAGGTCGGCGGTCAGGTCGATATTGGCCTCGAAATCGACGGTGTCGACGCTGATCGTCGTGGCCGTCGGAGCGGCGGTGCCGACACGATCAAGCGAGCTGAGCACCGTCAAGCTGGTCGCGCCATTGCCGTCGACATCGGTGGCCAGAAGGTTGGCGCCATTGAACTGGGAGGCCCCGATGACCGAGGCCACCTGTGCCGCCATCTCGTCCATATCCGCCTGGATCTTGGCGAAATCGACGTTCTCGCTCTGGGCGGAAACGGCGAGCTCCTTCATGTCGCGGAGAACCTCGACGATCTGCTCGGCGCCGGCCGAGGCGACGGCGACGGTGGATTCGCCAAGGGCAAGGCTGTCGGAGATGGCCTTGAAGCCGGCAACGTCGGATTCCATCACCTTCGAGATGGCCCAAAGCGCGGAGTTATCCTTCGCGGTGGCGACGTCCTTGCCGGTGGAGATCATGTCCTGGGTCTTGGCCAGGTCGGTATTGATGGATTTGAGGGTCTGAAGCGCGACCATCGCGCCGTTGTTTGTCAGAATGCTGGACATCAGAATTGGTCCTTGTTTCGCGCGCATTTTGCGCAGGGTTTCGAAAACCCGCCTTCGGGCGGCTCGGGTCGCCGTTCTGACGTTCAGCTGTCGCATCCGCGATCAGAGTGTATCCTCCTGGATGTATCGGCAAATTGTCCCGGAAGGCTGAACGAATCCTTAATTGGCGGAAGCCACTTCATGAGGGTTTTCGCCAAATTCTACGAATTCAGACCTTCCTTTCGAATCCCGGCCTGGTTCCGCCCACCACATTGCTGCCGCCGTGCTTGTCATAGGTCCTGAAACCGCCTTTCTGGCCCTGGATCGCCTCGATATCGCCCCGTGCCGACCGGACCCCGCTGATCGCCATGGCCAGCAAGGTCTGGTTGCGATCAAGCTTGCGTCGCAGACCCTCGGTCTCCGACAGGTCAAGGAAGACCGCGCCGGTTTCGAGGATCTCGGCCTTTCGTGACGACAGCGCCGACAGTGCCGCGTAATCGCCTGACAAGAGCGCGCTGTGTTCCGCGTCGAGAAGCCTGTCCAGATCGTTGCGCAGGTCAGGCATCGGTCTGCCGCTTGAGTGCATCGAAGATCGTCTCCGCCAGCCCGATCCCCCCGGCCCGGGCAAGTTGGTCTGCCTGTTCGCGCACAAGGAGCGAGGCGAACTGCTCTTCCCCGTGGCCGCCGCCGAAGGCGTCGCGCGGCATCCCCATACCCGCGCTTTTCAGCACTTCCGCAAGGAAACTTGCCTCAAGCCGGATGGCCGCTTCCTTCAGGTCGGCCAGACGCTGATCGGCCCTGTCCCGAGCCGGTGTGCCGGGCGAAAGATGACCTGTTCCTGAAATCTCCATCAAAGCCTCCAATTCAATCTTGTTTCGCCGATTAGCCCCGACTTTGGTAAAGAATGAGTAAGCTTCTTGGTGAAGATTGATCCGGCACACTGATTCATCGGAGACCGGATGCTGTCATTTCCTGGAAAAGGCGATCTGTCGGGATCGGACGGGGCGGCCCTTCAGAAACGCGCTGTCGCGCGAAAAACCGACCAGGGGGATGCGAATGCCTCCTCGGGCCAGGGCGAATCCGGCCAGTTTCGGGCCATGGTCGAAGGTTTCGGTGACACGCAGACCAAGGTCAAAAAGCAGGGTCATAGTGAAGATGGACATTGTGTCGATCTGTTCGTGGGGGCGCCGCAAAGGTCTGACCGGGCAGGTCGGGCCGGCTCGGCGAAGGCCGATCCGCAAGGGACACCCGATCCGGCGGGCGCGGTTTCGACAGACGTCGGTTCGGATTTTGCCGTGGCCGACGGCGTCGTGTCGGGCGCGCGCCCTGACTACATTTCCGTGCCCATTGTCGGGCAGGCCGGTTCCGCCCAGACTTCGGGTCTTGTCGGGACCACGCAGAAGGCGCCGCCGATCGGATCGCCGGAGGGTCTTCGCCTCGTGTCGGGTCCCTTGTTGCCAGAAGGGGTTGCCGGGCAGGACCCCATGCGGAGCATGATCCGCGGTCGAGGCGGGGCCGTCGCACAACCGGCGCCGTCGGCAAACCGCATCGACCATCCCCCTTCCGATCAAGGTGGGGCCGAAGTCGGATTGTCCCGCGGGGCCGACAGAGCCAGACCCGTGATCGACGCGGCCCCGCCTGTCCTGCGAGGGTCGGTCCCTCAGGGCGGTGTGTCCCCGACCCAGGTTCAAGAGGCCGGGCCGCATTCCGAAACGCCGGGATTCGCCAGTGTTGATCTCGAGGGCCGGACACGGGGCGAGGCTGTGCCCGCACGGCCGGTGCTTCCCCTTGCAAACCCGGTCGAAGGCTGGGTCCCTCAGGGCGGTGTGTCCCCGACCCAGGTTCAAGAGGCCGGGCCGCATTCCGACACGCAGGGATTCGCCAGTGTTGAGCGCGAGGGCCGGACACGGGGCGAGGCAGTGCCCGCGCGGCCGGTGCCCCCCATTGCAAGCGCGTTCGAAGGGGGGGCTGATCCGATCAGGAGCGGTGGCGATCCCGGCAGCAAGCCCGCCGTGTCGGCCACGCCGGTGTCAGCCATTCCGACCGGTGGCGGACCGGCGCCATATTCGTGGCACGTCGAGCCATTGGCCGAAGCGTCGAAACCTGCACAGCCACAGGTCAGCCTCACGCAGACGGCAACCGCGCCTCCCATTGGCGCGATGGTCCGATATGCCGCCCTGACCGCCGATCAGTTCCGGGAGTTTCGTATGTCGGCAGCCAGTCCAGACGGGTCTGATGCCCGGGGAGACGGCAACCCACCAACTCTTTCGTCCGGCGCGATCGCCACGGTTTCCGTTCCGGTTCCGGGCGGTTCGGTGATCGCCACGTCCCAGGCTCCGCCGGTCACCTTACCCGACCGGTCGGGGGACAATCCCGCCCGCACAAGGTCGTCCGCGGTCCGGGAGACGCCAGCCCCCGCGGTGGCCCCTGCGCCCCCCGGATTTGCCGGGCCCCGGACCTCCTCGACCGTGGGGGGCCCAGGCATGACAGTGTCGCAAACCGGGCAGATCGCCGGGGGCGACCACGGCATCGCGGGGCTTCTGTCGGCCGATTCGCCCCCCATCGCGGCGGAGCTGACGGATCTCGGGTCGGTCAACTCTCTGCCGGCAGGCCCGCAGGGCCTTGCGGCGAACGGTGCCGTTCCGGGTGCGGTGACGCCCTCTTCCGTCTCCATCGCGGGCTCGGTTCCGCAGCAGATCGCCCAGTCCTTTCAGAGCCTGACCGGCTCGGAAACGATCATCCGGCTCGAGCCGGAGGAGCTTGGGCGGGTCTCGCTCAGCCTTCGTGGCGACGAGCGGTCCTTGACCCTGACCATAAGCGCGGAGCGCGCCGAAACTCTCGACCTGATCCGGCGCACCATCCACGATCTGGCGGTTGAGCTTTCCGATCTTGGATATGCCGATATCGCCTTTGAATTCGGGGGATCGCAGGAGCGCGAGACGGGCGATGGGTCCGATCGCGCCCGTGATCCCGGGCGGCTGGATGACGACCTTCCGGAAGCGACACCCAATCCGGCGCCGGCCGCGCGGATCCCCGGCCGCGGACATGTGGATATCAGGATTTAGGAAACCCCATGGAACCAGAAACCATCAACAGCGTGAGCGTGACCACGCCCACCACCTCGACCTCTTCGGTCAATTCGACGATCACGTCGGATTTCGACACGTTCCTGCAACTGCTGTCGACGCAGCTTGAATACCAGGATCCACTCGACCCCCTCGAATCGACCGATTTCGCCGTGCAGCTCGCGACCTTTTCGGGCGTTGAACAGCAGGTGCTTTCGAACGAATTGCTGGTGGCGCTGGGCGAGACCCTTGCAGCGAGCAGCGTGGCCGACATGGCCAACTGGATCGGAACGGAAATCCGCGCGCCGATGCCCGCCTATTACGACGGCGATCCGGTGACGATCGCCCCCAACCCGGCGGCGATTTCGGACAAGGTCGAACTCGTCGTCAAGACCGAGGATGGCGAAGAGATCGAGCGCACGGAAATCCCCGTCTCGGCAGAGCCCATCGCGTGGTCGGGGACCGACGAATACGGCATTCCCTACGAGGACGGTGTCTATTTCTTCGAAGTGGTCAGCTATTCCGAGGGTGAGGTCATCCTGCAAGAGCCGGCACAGGTCTATGGCGAGGTGCAGGAGGTCGTCTCGGAAGGCGGGCAGATCCTGCTTGTCATGGAGGGCGACGTCGCAGTGGCCGCAAGCCAGGTCAGCGCGCTGAGTGCGGTTGCGCCCTGATCGGGCCTACCAGAACGTCGCGACGACGGATGTTGCAGCTAGGGCCAGCGCGGCCCCCAGCGACATCCATCCAAGCGCGGGACGGATCCGTGACTGACGGGGCCTCGCCTCGGGGTTGGTGGAGCGGATGAGCGCGGCCTCGGCCAGTTGCGGCAGGCGCGGACCAAAGCGCGCGAAGACGCGCGCCGTCTGGATCAGGTCACGTGCGATGGCGCGAGGCCCCATACTGTCCTTGATGTAGTCTTCGACAACGGGCTGGGCAGCCTTCCAGATATTCATGTGCGGGTCCAGGCTTCGGGCAACGCCTTCGACCACGACCATGGTGCGCTGCAACAGGATCAGCTCGGTCCGCGTTTCCATGCCGAACCGCTCGGTCACCTCGAACAGATAGCTCAACAGGCGGCCCATGGAGATGTGGCTGGCATCCATCCCGAAGATCGGCTCGCCCACGGCCCGCAGGGCCCGGGCGAACTCGTCGACATCACGGTCGGGGGGGACGTAACCCGCCTCGAAATGGACCTCGGCCACCCGCCGGTAGTCGCGCCGGATGAACCCGAACAGGATCTCGGCATAGACGCGTCGGGTATATTCGTCGATCCGCCCCATGATCCCGAAATCATAGGCGATGATGTCGCCGTTGGGCGCGATCTTGAGGTTGCCCTGATGCATGTCGCCATGGAAAAGCCCATCCCTCAGGGCGTGGCGCAGGAACAGTTGCAAGACCCTCAGCGCCAGCGCCTTGCGGTCGTGCCCTGCGGCATCGAGTGCGGCCAGATCGCCCGCGCCGATCCCTTCGGCCCAGCCAAGCGTCATCACGTGCCGGCCCGACAGATCCCAGTTGACGGGCGGAAGCACGAACCCCTCGTCCTGCTCGGTATTGACCGCGAATTCCGATGCGGACGAACTCTCGAGCCGCAGGTCAAGCTCGCCCCAGACGACGCCGGCGAAATGCTCGATCACGTCCATGGGCCGCAGCCGCCGCGAGGCGGGGGACAGGAATTCGATCGTGCGCGCGGCAAAATAGAAGGCGTCGATATCCTTGCGGAACGCCTTGTGGATGCCTGGGCGCAGCACCTTGACCGCGACGTCCTGCCCCGTCTTGCGCAGGGTCGCCTTGTGGACCTGTGCGATCGAGGCGGCCGCCACCGGTTCGGAGAAATGGGAAAACACCTCGTCGACCGAGATACCCAGTTCCTGCTCGATCATGCGCTTGGCCTGAGATCGCGGAAAGGGCGGCAGCTTGTCCTGCAGAACCTTCAACTGATCGGCGAGTTCCTCGCCCACGACATCCGGCCGGGTCGAAAGGATTTGACCGAACTTGATATAGGCGGGCCCAAGCGCGGTCAGCGCGCGTGTCAGTGGCGGGAGGGACGGGTCCCCCCGATAGCCCAGCCATCGAAACGGCAAGGCCAGAGCCCGCGCCGCGATCCGAACGAGCCTTGGTGCCTCGACCGCATCAAGAAGATGCCGCATCGCCCCCGCGCGTTCGAGTGTCGCGCCGGTCCGGACCAGGCGCCAGATGTTGTGCGGGCCGCGCATGTCAGAGTTTCCAGCCCGAATGCAGCGCGGCGACACCCATGGTCAGGTTCCGGTATTTGGCATTCTCGAACCCGGCCTGACGGATCATGGCGAGAAATGTGTCCTGATCGGGAAAACGACGGATCGATTCGACCAGATATTGATAGCTGGCCCTGTCATTCGTGATGACCTGCCCCATGGCCGGGATCACGTTGAAGGAATAAAGGTCATAGGCCTTTTGCATAAGGGGGTTGGGCAGTTGGCTGAATTCCAGCACCATCAGCCGCCCGCCGGGCCGCAGCACCCGGAATGCCTCGGACAGCGCATCCTGCGGCCGGGTCACGTTCCGGATGCCGAAGCTGATCGTGTAGACATCGAAACTGTTGTCCTCGAAGGGCAGGGCCATCGCATCGCCCACGACCCAGTCCAGCGCGCCACCCATCTTGGCGGTCTCGGCCCTCTTGCGCCCCTCGACAAGCATGGATTCGGTCAGGTCGAGAACGGTCGCATGGCCGTAACCGGCCCTGTCGAGAAAACGGAAGGCAATGTCCCCGGTTCCGCCGGCCACATCCAGAAGCCGTTGTCCGGGCCGTGGGGCCAGCCAATCCATCATGGCGTCCTTCCACAGCCGGTGAACGCCTGCGGACATGACATCGTTCATCAGGTCATAGCGGCTGGCGACACTGGTGAACACGCCCTGCACGCGGCCGGCCTTTTCGTCCTCCGCCACGGTCTCGAAGCCGAAATGCGTGGTCCCTTCGCCGGGAATGTCATCTTTGTCTACCGACATGAGGTCTTGTCGTCCTTTCCTTTGCTCTAATTATAGAGCGCTGCGGACCGCTTACACCCCCAGCCGCACCAGAGGAAGCGCACCATGCCCGAATTGCCCGAGGTAGAGACAGTCCGCCGCGGGCTCGAGCCGGTAATGGCGGGCGATGTGATCGCGCGCGCCGTGGTCAACCGGCCCGACCTTCGGTGGCCGCTGACCGAAGGGATGGCTTCGCGGCTGGAGGGGGTCACGGTAACGGCCCTGCGGCGCCGGTCGAAATACATCCTGGCGGATTTGTCGTCGGGCGAGACGCTGATCGTTCATCTGGGCATGTCCGGCCGGATGCTGATCTCGGGCCATGCGATCGGGCAGTTCCATCACGACCATCCCGCGCCACAGAAACATGATCATGTGATCCTCGAGATGGCGAACGGGGCGCGCATCACGTTCAATGACGCCAGACGGTTCGGCGCGATGGACCTGGCGCAAACGGCGTCGGTCGAGGATCACTGGCTGCTGCGCGACCTCGGGCCCGAACCGCTGGGCAACGCCTTCGATGGCCCCTATCTGGCCGCGCGTCTCAACGGACGGAACACGCCGGTGAAATCGGCACTTCTCGATCAGAGAATCGTCGCGGGGCTGGGCAACATCTATGTTTGCGAGGTCCTGCACCGCTCGGGGATCAGCCCCCGGCGCCGCGCCGGCAACATTTCTTCGGCCCGGGCCGCGGGCCTTGTTCCGGTCATCCGGGATGTCCTGAACGAGGCGATCGAGGCGGGCGGATCGTCCTTGCGCGATTATCGCCAAGCCGATGGGGAGCTTGGATATTTCCAGCATACCTTCCGTGTCTATGACCGCGAGGGGGAACCGTGCCGGACCACGGAATGTTCAGGCGTGATTCGCCGTGTGGTCCAGTCGGGGCGGTCGTCCTTCTATTGCCCGTCCTGTCAAAGATGACTTGATCCCCAGCCCGCAATTGTTAGTCCTACCCTTCGGGACACGATATCGAGGGGCGCCACAATGGCCTATGAGACCATTACCGTCGAAGTATCTGACTATATCGCGACGATCACCCTCAACCGGCCGGAGGCGATGAACGCCCTGAACAAGCAGATGATGGTCGAGCTTGCGCAGGCGATGGAAGAGGCCGACCAGAACGACAAGGTGCGCTGCATCATCCTCACCGGCTCGGAAAAGGCCTTCGCGGCCGGGGCGGACGTCAAGGAGATGAGCGACAAGACCTTTGTCGACATGTTCTACAACGATCCCTTTTCCGGCCCGAGCGACCGGATCTGCAACGTGGGCAAGCCGGTCATCGCCGCGGTGTCGGGCTATGCGCTGGGCGGCGGGTGCGAACTTGCCATGCTGTGCGATTTCATCATCGCGGGCGACACGGCCAAATTCGGACAGCCGGAGATCAATCTCGGTGTCGTGGCGGGCATCGGCGGGACCCAGCGCCTGACCCGGTCGGTCGGCAAATCCAAGGCGATGGACATGCACCTCACAGGCCGGTTCATGGATGCCGAAGAGGCCGAGAGATCCGGGCTGGTCAGCCGTGTGGTCCCGGCCAAGAAGCTGATGGACGAGGCGCGGAGTGCCGCGGTCAAGATTTCGGAGAAATCCCTTCTGGCCGCCCGCGCCGTCAAGGACGCGGTCAATCGCAGCTACGAGACGACACTTGCAGAGGGGGTGCGCTATGAGCGGCGCCTGTTCCAGTCGCTGTTTGCGACCGAGGACCAGACCGAAGGCATGGCGGCCTTTGCCGAAAAGCGCGAGGCGCAGTTCCGCGACCGTTGAGAGGCGTGCTCAGATTCCCGCTTTCATTTCGGGGAATTTGGTTCTAAGAGGGCGCAGAAATGCGTGTGAGGCCCGCTTTGGCCGGACGGAACCGGTAGCAAACCCGGTCAATCGGCTTCGCCGCGTGATGGATTGAACATTTTCGAAACGGAGCCGAACACATGGCAAATTCCCGTCAAGCTGCAAAGCGCGCCCGTCAGAACGAGCGCCGCTACGAAATAAACAAGGCGCGCCGCTCGCGCATCCGGACATTCCTTCGCAAGGTCGAGGAGGCGATCGCCTCTGGCGACAAGGAGGTTGCACAGGCCGCCCTGCGCGCCGCCCAGCCCGAACTGATGCGTGGCGTCACCAAGGGCGTGATGCACAAGAACACCGCGTCACGGAAGGTGTCCCGCCTGTCCAGCCGCGTGAAGGCACTCGGATAAGCCATTTTCCCATCGTGATAAAACGGCGCGCGTCCTTGCAAGGGCGCGCGCCGTTTTCGTTTGCGCCACCCGGCCATGGTGGAATCACTGTCAACGGGCAAATGACCAACTTCAGGATCGTGTCAAGAAAGCTTCGCCCACGGGGCCGTGAACACGAGGAAGGTTGTCCAAGCGGACACATCCCTTCTGATAAGTCTGCCGGATTCAACAAGGCTTGGGATTCGCGATTTGGCAAAGACAGAGTCAAGCCAAAGGTTCAGTTGAAGCGGCTCTCCCCCGATTGGTAACTTCCTCAGGCGATTCACGGCGTTCCTACTGGGGGGATGACCACGGTCAGCTCATCGACAGGTCCGGGCCTCTGCTGGCCCGGCGCGTAGTTTGTTGTCGATGCGTGCACAGGCATTGGGACAGTCTTTCGGTTCGCCGGGAGGCACGTTTCGGCTTTTTCCGGCGCAGGCCGGTTGTGCGACCGTCCACTCCTTCGGAGCAAAGCTGTACTTGACCAGGGCGACCGGTCCCCGTTCGGGGGACGGATGCTTCGGTCGCCGTCGGGGACAACGGCGACCGGTTGGGGAAAATGCGATCGCAAGAACGAAGCAAGTGCTGCAAGCAGCGACAGACAAGCTGCGTAGCGGCCGGGAACGACCGATAGGTGTGGGCAATAATGACTGAAGAAATCTGGGGTCAAGTTCTGGAAGATTTGCGTCTGGCGATCGGGGCAAACAACTTCTCGAACTGGATCGAGCCCCTCGAACTTGACGCGATAGCCGAGGGGGTCGCGACGTTCCGGGTGCCGACCAACTTCATCGGGAACTATGTCTCCCAGAACTTTGGCGACCAGATTCTGTATCACGTGAACCGCGCTGGAATAGAGGTGCAGCGCCTCAAGTTTGCCGCCACCGGCAAACCGGCCCCGCGCCCGAACCTGCCCTCCGCGGGCAACGAACAGGACGGGATCCGCATGAAGGAGCATGGCAATGGCATAGGGCTGGATTCGCGGTTCACCTTCGATACGTTCGTCGTGGGCAAACCGAACGAACTTGCCCATGCCGCGGCACGGCGCGTGGCCGAGGGGGGCACCGTCTCCTTCAATCCGCTGTTTCTTTATGGCGGCGTGGGGCTGGGCAAGACGCACCTGATGCACGCCATCGCCCACGAGCTGCGCAACAGGCGGCCCGAACTGAACGTGCTGTATCTGTCGGCCGAACAGTTCATGTATCGCTTCATCACCGCGCTGCGGGAAAAGCGCATGATGGATTTCAAGCAGCTGTTCCGCTCGGTCGATGTGCTGATGGTCGATGACGTTCAGTTCATGGCCGGCAAGGATTCCACTCAGGAAGAATTCTTCCACACCTTCAACGCGCTCGTCGACGGCAACAAGCAGATCATCATCTCGGCCGATCGCGCGCCGGGCGACATCGCGGACCTCGAGGATCGGATCAAGTCGCGCCTGCAATGCGGTCTTGTCGTCGACCTGCATCCCACCGATTACGAGCTTCGGCTGGGCATCCTTCAGACTAAGGCGCAACTCTACCGTTCGGAATATCCCGATCTCGAGATCCGGGACGGGGTGCTTGAGTTCCTCGCGCATCGCATCTCGTCCAATGTGCGGGTTCTCGAAGGGGCGCTGACCCGACTGTTCGCCTTCGCAAGCCTGGTGGGCAAGCCCATCTCGATGGAACTGGTGCAGGATTGCCTGGCCGATGTTCTCAAGGCGTCGGACCGCAAGATCACGATCGAGGAAATCCAGCGCAAGGTCAGCGACCATTACAATATCCGCCTGTCCGATCTGGTCGGACCCAAACGGTTGAGGATCTATGCGCGGCCCCGTCAGGTGGCGATGTATCTGGCGAAACAGCATACCAACCGGTCGCTGCCCGAAATCGGCCGACGGTTCGGCAAACGTGACCACACGACGGTGATGCACGGTATCCGCCGGGTGGAGGAACTGATGGCCACCGACAGCCAGATTGCCGAGGATGTGGAACTGCTGCGGCGCGCGCTCGAAGCTTGACCGCCACACAAGGCTTGCACAAAACACAAACATCACTTGAGTAGGAAGGGAAAACGGGTAGGTTTCCCCTCCCGGACAGGATGGTCCGTCCAGAAGCGGAGCGAGGGACATGAAATTCAGCATCGAGCGTGGCGCGCTTCTCAAGGCCGTGGCCCAGGCCCAATCCGTTGTCGAGCGGCGCAACACCATTCCGATCCTCGCCAACGTCCTGATCGAGGCCGAGGGGGCGGGCGTCCAGTTCCGGGCAACCGATCTGGATATCGAGGTGGTCGACCGGGCGCCGGCCCAGGTCGAACGGGCGGGTGCCACCACCGTTTCCGCCGTGACGCTCAATGAAATCGTGCGCAAGCTGCCCGATGGCGCGCTTGTGACATTGTCGGACAATGGCCAGACCGGACGGCTGACCATCGAGGCGGGCCGTTCGAATTTCTCGCTTGCCACCCTGCCGAGGGAAGATTTCCCCGTCATGGCCAGTTCGGAATACAGCGCGAATTTCGGGGCCAAGGCCGCGATCCTGCGCCGTCTGTTTGACAAGTCGAAATTCGCGATCTCGACCGAAGAGACGCGCTATTACCTCAACGGTGTCTACATGCATGTCGCCGAGCGTGATGGCGGCAAGGTCCTGCGTTGCGTCGCGACCGACGGGCACCGGCTGGCCCGGATCGACGCCGACCTGCCTCCCGGCGCCGAAGACATGCCCGGCGTCATCGTTCCGCGCAAGACGGTGGGCGAGTTGCGCAAGCTGCTTGACGAGGACGACATGGAAATCGCCGTGTCCGTCAGCGAAACCAAGGTGCGCTTTGCCACCCCCGACATCACCCTGACATCAAAGGTCATCGACGGGACATTCCCCGATTACACGCGGGTCATCCCGCAGGGCAATTCCCGCAGGCTCGAGGTGGATGCCGCCGATTTCGCCAAGGCCGTCGATCGTGTGGCGACCGTGTCGTCGGAACGGTCCCGTGCCGTGAAGATGAGCCTTGATGAAGACAGGCTTGTCCTGTCGGTCAATGCGCCCGACAGCGGCGCCGCCGAAGAGGAACTGGCCGTTGCCTATGGTGACGAGCGGCTTGAAATCGGTTTCAATGCGAAATACCTGCTGGAAATCGCAAGCCAGGTCGACCGCGAGAACGCGGTGTTCCTGTTCAATTCGTCCGGTGATCCGACGCTGATGCGCGAAGGCAATGACGAGACGGCGGTCTATGTCGTGATGCCGATGCGGGTCTGACCCCCGGGCTCCCGGGCAGCCCCGTCACCCGGACCTACGTCGATGGACAAGCAACGGAGGACGGATTGCGCCGCCAGGTCATATCACGGATCGGTCTGCGGCATTTCCGGTCTCACAAGAAGATCGACCTTGAATTCGACGGGCGTCCGGTGGCCATCTTCGGCCCGAACGGCGCAGGCAAGACCAACCTGATCGAGGCGATCTCGCTTCTGTCTCCGGGGCGCGGATTGAGGCGTGCCACGACAGAGGATTTCATCCGGCGCCCCGAGGCGATCGGATGGAAGATCACCGCAAGTCTCGGTTCCGGGCACGATATCGAAACCTGGGCCGAGCCGGGGGCGGGCCGGCAGGTGCGCATCGACGACAAGACGCAGCCGCAGGTGGCGCTGGGACGGATCATGCGCCTGTTGTGGCTTGTGCCGTCCATGGACCGGCTCTGGATCGAGGGCGCGGACGGGCGGCGCAGGTTTCTTGACCGGGCGGCGCTGAGCCTTGACCCCGGACATGCGGAGGCCGTGCTGGGCTATGAGCGTGCCATGCGCGAGAGGAACCGCCTGTTGAAGGACATGGTTCGCGATGCCCACTGGTATACGGCGCTCGAGATGCAGATGGCCGCAAGCGGCGCCGCGATCACGCGGGGCCGACAGGCGGCGATCTCGGCCCTGATGGCGGCGCAGGCCGAAGCCAGCGATGTGTTCCCCGCCTCGCGCCTGTCGCTTGTTCAGGCCGAGGGACATCTGCCCGACGGGGAAGACGCGCTGAGGGAGGCCCTTGTCGAGGGCCGCCTGCGCGACCTCGCGGCCGGCCGCACGCTGATCGGCCCGCATCGCAGCGATCTGGAGGCCGTGTGGGAAGCCAAGGACATGGCCGCCCGCGATTGCTCGACCGGAGAGCAGAAGGCGCTCCTGATCTCGCTCATCCTGGCCAATGCGCGGGCGCTCGGCCCCGATGCGCCGACCGTCCTTCTGCTGGACGAGGTGGCGGCCCATCTGGATGCCAACCGTCGCGCCGCCCTTTATGACGAGATCGACGCGCTTGGCGTGCAGGCCTTCATGACCGGCACCGGGGCTGAACTCTTTGACGCGCTGGGCTCGCGGGGCGAGCGGGTCGCCATGCGCGAGGTTGACGGCGTGTCGCAGATTGCCGAAATGCAATGAGGCCGACGACAGCCCGGCCATGATGCGAAGAAGGAGGCGGCCTTGGGCCGTCGGAACAGGATGCAGATAGACAGGATCGACGAATGGCGCCTGACGCCGGACCTTGACCGGGAGATCGCAACCCTTCTGGACGCCGCGTTCGGCACCGGGTTCGACGGGCGGTCCTTCTACAAGCAGCGCCATCATCTGCGGCTGACAGCGCGCGACGGCGGCCGGCTGATCGGGCACATGGCGCTTGGGCTTCGTGCGATTCGGCTGGATGGCGACCTGACTGATATTGTGGGTCTGGCCGAGGTGGCGACCCATCCCGATACGCGCGGTCGCGGCGTGGCCTCCGAGCTGCTGAAGGAGGCGATCGGCGCTGCCGAAGAGACGATGGCACCCTTCTTACTGCTGTTCGGGACGGCAGGGCTGTATGCCGCCCACGGGTTTCGGCCGGTGGACAGCGTGATGCGGTTCACCAATCTCGACGATGCACAAACCCGTGGCGTGGGCGAGGCACCGGCAACCGATCTGATGGTCAGGGAGCTGGGTTCGCGGCGTTGGCCGGAGGGCGCGAAAGTCGACCTTGTCGGCTGGGTCTTCTGAGACGCCGGCTGCCTACGAAATATTGCGGTTTCAGCGTGACATTCCGCCGCTGGATGCCTATATTTTGCGGCTAACTAACGAAGGTTCCGAGCATGTCCGACATACCCGCAAGCCAACCCGAATACGGCGCGGATTCAATCAAGGTTCTCAAAGGTCTGGATGCCGTGCGCAAGCGGCCCGGAATGTATATCGGCGACACCGATGACGGGTCCGGCCTGCATCACATGGTCTACGAGGTCGTGGATAACGGCATCGACGAGGCTCTTGCCGGTCATGCCGACTTTGTTCACGTGAAGATCCACGCCGACAGCTCGGTCTCGGTGCGCGACAACGGGCGCGGCATTCCGGTCGGCCATCACGAGGAAGAAGGCGTCAGCGCCGCCGAGGTCATCATGACCCAGCTTCATGCCGGCGGCAAGTTCGACAACAATTCCTACAAGGTGTCAGGCGGTCTGCATGGCGTCGGCGTGTCGGTCGTCAACGCGCTGTCCGACTGGCTCGAACTGCGGGTCTGGCGCGATGGCAAGGAGCATTTCGCAAGGTTCGAAGGCGGCTACACGGTCGAGCATCTTCGCGTAACCGGAGAGACCGTCGGCGAGACGGGCACCGAGGTGCGCTTCCTCGCCTCGACCAGCACGTTTTCCAACCTCGAATACAGTTTCGACATCCTCGAGAAACGGCTTCGGGAACTGGCCTTCCTCAATTCCGGTGTCCGGATCATCCTTGAAGACGAACGCCCGGCAGAGCCCCTGAAATCCGAGCTGTTCTACGAGGGCGGTGTCCGGGAATTCGTCAAGTATCTCGACCGGCACAAGTCCGGCATGATGCCCGAACCGATCCATGTGATCGGCGAGAGGGATGACATCATCGTCGAAGTCGCCATGTGGTGGAACGACAGCTACAACGAGATGGTCCTGCCCTTCACCAACAACATCCCCCAGCGCGATGGCGGCACGCATATGGCGGGGTTTCGCGCGGCGCTGACCCGGACGATCGGCAAATACGCCACCGAAAGCGGGATCGCCAAGCGGGAGAAGGTCAACTTTACCGGCGACGATGCCCGCGAGGGGTTGACCTGCGTTCTGAGCGTGAAGGTCCCGGATCCGAAATTCTCGTCCCAGACCAAGGACAAGCTGGTCTCTTCCGAGGTGCGTCCTGCGGTCGAAAGCCTGATGAACGAAAAGCTGTCGGAATGGTTCGAGGAAAACCCGGCCGAGGCCAAGATCATTGTCAGCAAGATCGTCGAGGCTGCGCTGGCCCGCGAAGCCGCCCGCAAGGCGCGCGAACTGACCCGGCGCAAGACGGCAATGGACGTGAATTTCCTTGCCGGAAAGCTCAAGGATTGTTCCGAGAAGGACCCCTCCAAGACCGAGGTCTTCCTCGTCGAGGGCGACAGCGCCGGCGGGTCGGCCCAGACGGGCCGCGACCGGCGCACCCAGGCCGTGCTGCCGCTGCGCGGCAAGATCCTCAACGTGGAACGCGCGCGGTTCGACCGGATGCTGGGCAGCCAGGAGATCGGGAACCTCGTGATGGCGCTGGGCACCGGGATCGGGCGGGACGAATTCGACATCTCGAAGCTGCGCTACCACAAGATCGTCATCATGACGGATGCCGACGTGGACGGCGCGCATATCCGGACACTTCTGCTGACATTCTTCTTCCGGCAGATGCCGCAGCTGATCGAGGGGGGATATCTCTATATCGCGCAGCCGCCGCTCTACAAGGTGGCGCGCGGCAAGTCCGAGGTCTATCTCAAGGATCACGCGGCGCTGGACGAATACCTGATCGACCAGGGGCTCGACAGCACGCTGTTGCGTTTGAAGGACGGTGCCGAACTGGCCGGGGCCGACCTGTTGCGCGTGGTCGAAGAGGCGCGGCAACTGCGCCGCGTGCTCGATGCCTTTCCGACGCATTATCCCCGCCATATCCTTGAACAGGCCGCGATTGCCGGGGCCTTTGTTCCGGGGGCGGTGGATGCCAACCTGCAAGGCGTGGCCGATCTGGTGGCCAGGCGTCTTGATCTGATCGCCCTCGAATATGAACGCGGCTGGCAGGGCCGGATCACGCAGGACAAGGGCATTCGCCTTGCGCGGATCCTGCGCGGTGTCGAGGAGGTCCGCACGCTGGACGGGCCGATGCTGCGATCGGGCGAGGCCCGCCGCACCGGAAGCTTTACCCAGTCGCTTCAGGAAATCTACAACCTGCCCGCGACCCTGATCCGGAAGGACCGGACGCAGATCATCTACGGACCGCTCGACCTGTTGAAGGCGATCCTCGAAGAGGGGGAACGGGGCCTCACGCTTCAGCGTTACAAGGGTCTGGGCGAGATGAACCCCAATCAGCTGTGGGAAACGACCCTCGACCCGGATGCACGGACGCTCTTGCAGGTCAAGGTCGACGACGTGGCCGAAGCGGATGATCTCTTTACCAAGCTGATGGGCGATGTCGTGGAGCCGCGCCGCGAATTCATCCAGACCAACGCGCTGAGCGTCGAGAACCTGGATTTCTAGGCCGGTTCGTCAGTCAAGCACGGCAACGATCGGACCCATGGCGAGGCCGGGGTCCGATCGGCCGAAATCTGGCGCATGCAGGCGGGACACCCGCCCGTCGAAATAAAGGGCCTGGTTCAGACCCAGCAGGTCACGAAACACCCGCGCGAATTCGTGGAACGTCACCGGCTGGTTCGAGATCACGAAGACCGCCCGCCGGCCCTCATCATCGGTGCCGACGCCGTTGCGCACGACCCGCGAATCGGAATCGGCCATGAACCTGGGGTGCAACTCTCCGTCGATGACCAGCATCGGACCCGATTGTGTGGCAAAGGTGCAATCGGGCCGCGCCTCGACATAGCGCAGGGTTTCGATGACAAGGGCCCGGTCCTGCCCGATACAGAAGATGCCGTTGGGCAAGAGGCCGAAATTCCCCGGCCCCGGTGTCGAGATGACCCGCATCAACTCTTCGCCGTCGATGACGAGATGTCCGACTGGCGACCGGTCCGGGTGATACATGCCTGCATTCATCGCAAGGACGATGCCACGTGGGGCGACGGCGTCCTCGATCGCGTCGAAACTGCCAAAGATCTCTCCGTCCTCGTCGGCGTGGAACAACCTGATGCTGTCCCGTCCGGGACGGGTCTCGCAGATGGTGAAGCTCAGCCCGTCCATCCGGATATCGCGGCATTCGGTGGCACGGGCCGGAGCGGAGCCAAGGGCGGTCAGGGAAAGGGTCAGGCAGAAGAGGGCGAGCCTCATTCCTCCACGTCCCTCCGGACCTTTTCGTCGGCGAACAGCCTGGCCGTTGCGTCGATCCGGTCAAAGGTGTCGTCGATCTCGAACCGTAATTCAGGTGCGAATTTCAGCTTGAGCCCGCTGGCCACATTGCGCCGCAATTCCTGCCGGGATCGGCGCAGCGCGTCGAGGGCAAGTTCCCTGTCATGGCCGCCCAGCGGCAGGATATAGGCCGTTGCGATCCGCAGGTCGGGGGACACGCGCACCTCGCCCACGGTGATCGACATGTCCAGAAGATCGGTGTCATGCACATCGCCGCGCTGAAGGATTTCCGACAGGCGCCGGCGGATCAATTCGCCCACGCGCAGCTGTCGCTGCGACGGGCCGGCTCCGTGTTGGCCGTCATGTGAACCATGCTTTTTCATGATCGCTACCTATGGTCTATGGGCCGTGTTGCCAAGCGGCCCGTTTGCGGGCAGTCAGGCTTCCCGTTATGTGAGCATAGGCATTGTCTGGGGAATGAGCGATGACAGATACAATCGGTGTGGTGATTACCGGGGCCTCCGGTCGGATGGGTCAGATGCTGATCCACGAGGTTCTCCGATCCGACCACGCCCAGCTTGTCGCGGCGCTCGAGCGGCCCGATCACCCATGGATCGGGCGCGATATCGGCGAAGCGATGGGCGGCGCGCCGGTGGGCATCGCCGTGACCGACGACCCGCTCGAGGCCTTTGCAAAGGCGCAGGCGATTGTCGATTTCACGGCACCTTCGGCCAGTGTCGAATTCGCGGGTCTCGCCGCACAGGCGCGCGCCGTCCACGTGATCGGCACGACGGGTTTCTCCGACGATGACCTTCTGGCGATCAGGGCCGCAGCGCGCCATGCCATCATCGTGCGCGCCGGCAACATGAGCCTTGGTGTCAACCTCTTGATATTGCTCACGAAAAAGGTGGCAGCGGCGCTGGGGGAAGACTTCGACATCGAGATCGTCGAGGCCCATCACGGCAAGAAGGTCGATGCGCCCTCGGGGACCGCGCTGATGCTGGGCCATGCCGCTGCGGAAGGGCGGGGTGTTCAGCTGGACGACGTGGCCGACCGGGCCCGAGACGGGATCACCGGCGCCCGCGAACGCGGTCATATCGGGTTCGCGGCCATCCGTGGGGGCGACATCGTGGGCGAACATGACGTGCTGTTTGCCGCACCGGGAGAGAGGATCACCCTGCGCCATGTCGCGACCGACCGGGCCATCTTTGCGCGCGGTGCGCTGCGGGCGGCACTGTGGGGGCAGGATCAGGACCCGGGCGAATACGACATGATCGACGTCCTTGGTCTGCGGGATCTTGCCTAGCCGGAACTGAACCGATCGGCGCCTTGTCCCGTATAGACAGGAGTTGCCAAGAGGAGAGTTCCGATGACACGCATCTTTGCCGCCGCCCTTGTCGCGCTTGGTCTGGCCACGCCCGCATCCGCACAGGAATTCACGCCGGTGAAGGACCGATCAGCCTTTATCGACCTCGTCGATGGCCGGGAACTCAGGATCGGCCTTTACGGGCTGAGCCTCAGCGTCCTGCCCGATGGCCGCATCTCCGGAAGCGCGGTCGGCCGGTCTGTCACCGGTAACTGGAGCTGGCAAGACGGTTACTTCTGCCGGGACATGGACTGGGGCGAACGGGATATCGGCTATAATTGCCAACTGGTCGAGGCGCGGGGAACGAGCCAGATGCGGTTCACCGTGGATCGTGGCGCCGGGCAATCCGCGACCTTCACCCTGCGCTGAGCCGATCAGAAATCGATCGCGATGCCCTTCTTTTCCCAATCGCCATAGCGCACGGGCTCCGGCCCCTTGGGGCCACCGATCTCGGTCGGTCGGTCGGCGGCCTGCGCCTCGCGATCCTTGCGGCGGGCTTCCGCTTCGGCCAGGGCACGCTGCGCCGCCGGAGGCAGATCGGAGACGGTAGCCCCCTCTTCGGATGGTTGGTCTGACATGTGACCCTCACTCCTGGTTGTGGACTGACATTTCGTGATATACGCCGCACCTCACCTACAACAAGTCGGTGCATCATGGAACGCAAGGTCGACGAGACGGGGCTGGCGCCCAGAATGGCCGCGCTCAGGCTGCTTGGCGGCATTGTCGGCGAGGGTCGGCTTCTGTCCGAGATGATCACGGCCGGAACGCTGGATCACCTCGCCAACGAAGACAGGGCCCGGGCGCAGCGGCTGGCGCTGATGACGCTTCGGTCGATGTCTCGCGCCGATGTGATCCTGAAACCCCTGCTCAGGAAGGCGCCGCCCCTTGCGGTTCGCAACGCGCTGCGGCTCGGGACAGTCGAGATCTGCGAAGGTGCCGCGGCGCATGGGGTCGTGAATTCCATCGTGGCGATTATCGGCAAGGGCAAGCGCACGGCCAGCTACCGCGGCCTGTCGAATGCCGTCCTGCGCAAGGTGGCCGAAACCGGGCCGTCGCGCTGGCCGACCATCCAGGCGCCGCGCCTGCCCCGGTGGCTGCGTGGCCCGCTGGTCGAGGCGTGGGGCAAGTCCGCCATCGCGGATATGGAGCAGGTCTTTGCCATCACTCCGCCCGTCGATCTGACCCCGAGAGGGGATGCCGTGACACTGGCCCGCGAGATCGGCGGGCAGGTCCTGCCGACCGGGTCCGTCAGGCTGGGCGCCGCGGGCCAGATCTCGAAGTTGCCCGGCTATGCCGAAGGCCGGTTCTGGGTGCAGGATGCCGCGGCCGCCTTGCCCGCGCGCATCCTCGCGGCAAAACCGGGCGAACGTGTGCTCGATCTGTGCGCGGCTCCCGGCGGCAAGACCCTGCAACTGGCCGCGGCCGGTGCCGATGTGACGGCGGTCGACATCTCGGGCGACAGGCTGGGCCGCCTTCGGGAGAACCTTGCCCGAACCGGGCTGACGGCGCGTGTGGTCGAATCCGACGCGCTTGAATTCGCCGAACAGGGTTTCGACGCGATCCTTCTTGATGCGCCCTGTTCCGCGACCGGAACGATCCGGCGGCATCCCGATCTGCCCTTTGCCAAGGACGGTGCAGATTTCATGGGTCTTTTCGCGCTGCAATCCAGCCTGATCGACCATGCGCTGACGCTGCTGCGCTCCGGGGGCCGGCTGGTCTTTTGCACCTGCAGCCTCTTGCCCGACGAGGGCGAGGTGCAGGTCGAGGCGGCCCTTGCGCGACATCCCGGCCTTGCGCCGGATCGGGCCGCTCTGGCCGTGGCGGGGGTGGAGCCGGGCTGGTTGTCCGAAGAGGGCGGCCTGCGCCTGCGGCCGGATTACTGGAAAGACCTTGGTGGTATGGACGGGTTCCATATTGCCTGCCTGCGAAAGCCTGCGTGACTTCGGGCCCCGATGCGGCTAGCATGACTGCAATCAAGAGATGCGGAACGCATCCTTCAGAGGCAGTCGCAGTGTGACCCAGTACCGTCGGATCGCGGAGCGTGGGACGCTCTTCATCAATCGTTTCCATGCTCGACTGGCGGGCAGGGCAGCCCCTGCATCTGCCTTCGTCACCGCCCCCGAACCGCGCACCATCGGCCATTATGCACGTGGCCGACAGCTGATCGCGGGCAACTTTCTCTTTGCCGGCCACCTTGTCGAGGCGCCCGAAACCTCGATCTGGGATATCGCGCCCGAAGAGGCGCCCTTTGCGCCTTTGCTGCACGGCTGTGCCTGGCTCGATGACCTGGCCGCGGTCGGCGACGCCAAGGCGATGGAGAGGGCACAGGCCTGGGTTCAGGACTGGATCGCCCGGTATGGCCACGGCTCGGGGCCGGGCTGGGCGCCGGGCATCACCGGGCGGCGCCTGATACGCTGGATCAATCACGCGATCCTTCTGATGCGGGCGCGGCCCAAGGAGGATGTCGACAGGCTGTTTGCCAGCCTCAGCCGCCAGACCCGGTTTCTGGTGAAGCGATGGAAGACCGCCGATCCGGGGATCGACAGGCTCGAGGCGCTGACAGGCGTGATCTATGCAGGCCTCGCGCTGGAAGGGATGCAAAGCCTGGTCGAGCCGGCGATCCGGGCGTTGGGCCGCGAATGTGTCGAGACGATCAACGAGGATGGCAGCATCCCCAGCCGCAATCCCGAAGAACTGCTCGAGGTGCTGACGCTGCTCAACTGGGCGGCGCTGGCGATCGAGGCGTCGGGCCAACCCTTGCCTCTGGGCGTGGCTCAGGCCCGGCAGAAGATAGCGCCCACGCTGCGCGCGCTGCGGCATGCCGACGGGTCGCTGGCCCGGTTTCATGGTGGCGGGCGCGGATTGGACGGGTGGCTGGATGCCGCGCTTTCGGGCAGCGGGTCGCGCGACCGCCCCGCACCGGGTCTTGCGATGGGATATGCCCACATGATGGCCGGGCGGACGTCGATCATCGCGGATGCCGCACCTCCGCCGCGCGGCCCGGCCTCGGCGCGGGCCCATGCCTCGACGCTGGCGATGGAACTGACCTCGGGGCGCCGGCCCATGATCGTCAATTGCGGCTCAGGGGCAAGCTTCGGCGAGGACTGGCGGCGGGCCGGGCGGGCGACACCCAGCCATTCGACGCTCAGCCTCGAGGGCTATTCCTCGTCGCGGCTGGCGCCGCCTCGGACTTTGGGCGTACGCACGGCCGAGATGCTGGCGGATGTGCCGGACCTTGTTCCGTTCGAGACCCACAGGACCGCCGACAGCCAGAAGATCGAGATGGCGCATAACGGCTGGCAGGCGACCCACGGCCTGACCCATGCGCGCACGCTGGAACTGGCGGCGGATGGCCGCGCGCTTGTGGGCGAGGAATATCTGACAACGCTGAGCGCGGCGGACGAGGCCCGGTTCGATCGCGCGATGGATGCCGAGAAACTTCAGGGCATAGCCTATTCCATCCGGTTTCATCTGCATCCCGATGTCGATGCCGAAATCGATATGGGGGGCGCCGCCGTTTCCATGGCCCTCAAGAGCGGGGAGGTCTGGATCCTGCGCCAGATCGGCGCGCAGCAGCTTTCGCTGCAATCCTCGGTCTATCTGGAAACGGGGCGCCTTCGGCCGCGTTCGACGAAACAGGTGGTTTTAACCGGGCGCGCAATGTCCTATGCGACGCGCATCCGCTGGTCGCTGGCCAAGGCGCAGGAAACGCCGACCGCCCTGCGCGACTATGCGGTCGATCCGCGAACCATCGGGTTCACCCCCGACGGGCGCGAGATGCAAGACGAGGATGTGAACTGAAAGGCCGCCGGATGTCTGAGCTGCACCCCCTTCGCCGGGCACTTCTGTCCGTTTCCGACAAGACCGGGCTTGTCGATCTGGCTCGCGCTCTCGCTTCGCGCGGGGTCGAGTTGCTGTCGACCGGCGGATCTGCCCGGACGCTGCGCGAAGCCGGGCTTGCTGTCACGGACGTGGCCGAGATCACCGGCTTTCCCGAGATGATGGACGGTCGGGTCAAGACGCTTCACCCCCGGGTTCATGGCGGTCTGCTGGCGCTGCGCGACAACGACGACCATCTTGCCGCCATGGAGACGCATGGCATCGGAGCGATCGACCTTCTGGTCGTCAATCTTTATCCGTTCGAGGAAACCGTTGCGGGGGGCGCCGACTATGCCACCGCGATCGAGAATATCGACATCGGCGGGCCCGCCATGATCCGGGCCGCAGCAAAGAACCATGCCTTTGTCACCGTCGTGACGGATGTCGAGGATTACGATGCGCTTCTGACCGAGCTCGATGCGCAGGACGGGCAGACGACCCTTGCCTTCCGGCAGCGGCTGGCCCAGATCGCCTATGCCCGGACCGGGGCCTATGACGCGGCTGTCAGCACATGGATGGCCGGTGCCATCGGCGAGCGGACCCCCCGGCGGCGTGTCTTTGCCGGCACTGTCGCGCAAACGCTGCGCTATGGCGAGAACCCGCACCAGGACGCCGCCTTCTATACCGATGGATCCGGCGTGCCGGGCGTTGCCACGGCGGTTCAGCACCAGGGCAAGGAACTCAGCTACAACAACATCAACGACACGGACGCCGCGTTTCGGCTGGTGTCGGAATTCGCGCCCGGGGACGGGCCGGCCTGCGCGATCATCAAGCATGCCAATCCCTGCGGCGTGGCCCGAGGCCGGAGCTTTGCCGACGCGTTCTCGCGGGCCTTCCATTGCGACCGGACCAGCGCCTTCGGCGGGATCGTGGCACTGAACGGCCCGCTTGATGGCGAGACGGCCGAACGGATATCGGCCATCTTCACCGAGGTGGTGATCGCGCCCGAAGCCACGGCCGAGGCGCGCGATATCTTTGCCGCCAAGAAGAACCTGCGCCTACTGACGACGGGCGGGCTGGCCGATCCGGTGGCGGCCCGGTTGGCCGTGCGTCAGGTTTCCGGCGGTTGGCTGGTGCAGGATGACGATATCGGCCGGGTGGGGGCCCCCGACCTGAAGGTCGTCACCCGCAAGGCGCCCTCCGAAGCCGAGATCGCGGACCTTCTCTTTGCCTGGACGGTGGCCAAACACGTGAAATCGAACGCGATCATCTATGCGAAGGATGGTCAGACCGTGGGCATCGGCGCAGGCCAGATGAGCCGTGTCGACAGCTCCACCATCGCCGCGCTCAAGGCCGCGCGCATGGGCAAGGAGATCGGGCAGGACGAAAGCCCCGCCATCGGTTCCGTGGTGGCGTCGGATGCCTTCTTTCCGTTCCCCGACGGTCTGCTTGCCGCGGCCGAGGCCGGTGTGACAGCGGTGATCCAGCCCGGCGGGTCCATGCGGGACGACAAGGTGATCGAGGCTGCCGACGCGGCGGGCATCGCGATGGTATTCACGGGAATGCGCCACTTCCGGCACTGAGAAACAGGAGGGACCGACATGCGCCTGACCCTCTGGACATCGTTCTGGGTCTTCCTCGTCGACCAGGCGACGAAATATTTCGTTGTCCACTGGCTCGACCTGATCAACATCAGGTCCATCGACGTAGTGCCTCCGTTCCTGAATTTCCGGATGGCATGGAATCGCGGTGTGAATTTCGGGCTTTTCGCCGAATTCGACATGCGCTGGGTCCTGATCGGCCTGGCTTTCGTGATTTCGGCGCTGGTTCTTTACTGGGTGCATCGCGACGGCGGCAGCCGCTGGACATTTCTGTCGGCCGGGTTCCTCGTTGGTGGCGCGATCGGCAACGTGATCGACCGTCTGCTTTATGGCGCGGTCGCCGATTTCCTGAACATGTCGTGCTGCGGGATCGAGAATCCCTTTGCCTTCAACGTGGCCGATATCGCGATCTTCATCGGGGCGGTCGGGCTTGTGATCTTTACCGGCGAAGGCACGGGCAAGGGCCAGGGAAAGCGCCGGAAAAAGGCGGCGTGACGAATGCCGATGGCTGGGTTATTACCGGGAAAATCCTGCTTGGGAAGGTTCATGCGCCATATCATCCTTGTCGCCACGATGGTCTCCGCCCTTTCGGCCTGTAGTGGCCGGGACGGGTTGATGGTCGTCGAATCCGGGGATGGGCCGGATGAATTCTCGGTCTTGCCGGCGCGTCCGCTTCAGGCGCCTCCAAGCCTGACCCTGCCCGAACCGACGCCCGGCGGCACGAACCTGACTGATCCCGATCCGCTTGCCGATGCGATCAGGGCGCTGCGCGGCAATCCCGGCGCGGCGGTCGCTGGGGGACTCCCCGCGCAGGACGCGGCTTTGGTGGGCCATGTGTCCCGCAATGGGGTCGATCCCGAAATCCGGGCCACGCTGGCCGAGGAGGATGCGGCATTCCGCGACCGGGCCCGGCTTGCCCGCAGCTTCGACATCCTCGGGGGCGATCAGTATTACCCCGCCTACAGGCGCTGGGCGCTTGACGCCTATGCCGAGCTTGAGCGTTTCCGGGCGATGGGGGTCAAGGTTCCCTCGGCGCCGCCGCGATAGACCTGTCGACAAGTTTACAGATCGGTATCTTCACAAGAGCGTAGTGCCGCTTGCGCGCGGGGTGCAAGGCCCTACCTTCGGATGATGCGACTTCGAGGAGAGTTTCGCCCATGACCCGACCCATCGCGCTGTTTATGTCTGCGTTTCTGCTGGTCGCCTTGCGTGTCGCGCCCGTCCATGCGGCCGAGCAGGTCACGACCTTTACCCTTGATAACGGCATGGAAGTCGCGGTGATCGAGGATCACCGCGCCCCGGTCGTCGTCCACATGGTGTGGTATCGGACCGGATCAGCCGATGAACCTCCGGGTGTATCAGGGGTTGCGCATTTCCTGGAACACCTGCTTTTCAAGGCGACTGACACGCTCGAATCGGGCGAGTTCTCCGCCACCGTTGCGGCCAATGGCGGCAGGGATAACGCGTTCACCAGCTATGATTACACGGCCTATTTCCAGCGGGTCGCGGCCGATCGCCTGCCCCTTATGATGCGGATGGAGGCGGACAGGATGAACAATCTGCGCCTGACCGCCGAGGATATCGAGACAGAGCGCCAGGTCATCATCGAGGAGCGCAACCAGCGCACTGAAAGCAATCCCGGTGCGCTTGCCGGCGAGCAGATCAACGCGGCCCAGTTCCTGAACCATCGCTACGGCACGCCGATCATCGGCTGGATGCACGAGATGGAACAGCTTGAAATGCAGGACACGCTTGATTTCTACGAGCTGCATTATTCCCCGAACAACGCGATCCTCGTCGTGGCAGGCGACGTCTATCCCGACGGGGTCCGCGCGCTTGCCGAGGAATATTACGGGGTCATCCCGGCGGAGCCGGACCTGCCGGAGCGGGTGCGCACGGCGGAACCGCCCCAGCGGGCCGAGCGGCGCCTGATCTACGAAGATGAACGCGTCGCGCAGGATTACATCACGCGCAGTTACCTCGCGCCTGAGCGTGACCCCGGCGCGCAGGAAACGGCGGCCGCGCTTGTCTATCTTGCCGAAGTTCTGGGCGGGTCGTCCTTCACGTCGGTGCTGGGCACGAAACTTACCTTCGAAAGTGACATCGCCCTGTTTTCGGGCGCGGGATACAACGGCTCCTCGCTTGATGACACGACATTCCGGATCACGGTTGTCCCCGCCGAAGGCGTGACCTTGCAGGAGGCCGAAGACGCCATGGACCGCGCCATCGCCGAATTCATGCAAGAGGGCGTCGACGCGGCCCAGTTCGAGCGGATCCGGACCCAGCTTTACGCGTCCGAGATCTATGCCCGCGACGATGTCTCGACGCTGGCCCGGCGCTATGGCGCGGCACTTACCCAAAGCCTGACGGTCGAGGATGTGCAGGCCTGGCCCGACATCCTGCAACAGGTCACCGCCGAGGACATCATGGCTGCGGCCGAGTTGATCTTTGACCGCGACCAGTCGGTGACGGCATGGGTCGTCAACAACCGCGAGGAGGCATTGTGATGCGCCGTTTCCTGTTTGGTCTCTGCCTTGTCTTTTCAGGCGGGATTGCCAGTGCCGCCGTCGAGATTCAGACGATCACCACGCCCGCCGGCATAGATGCCTGGATCGTCGAGGAACGATCGCTGCCCTTTGTCGCGATGGAGGTGCGGATGCAGGGCGGCGGGAATCTGGATCGGCCGGGCAAGCGGGGCTCCGTCAACCTGATGATGGCGCTTCTCGAAGAGGGGTCGGGCGACATGGATGCCCGCGCCTTTCAGGAGGCACGCGAAGCGCTTGCCACCTCGTTCGAATTCAACGCCTTCGACGATACCGTCACCGTTTCGACCCGGTTCCTGACCCAGAAGGCCGACGAGTCCATCGCGCTTCTGAGGCAGGCGCTGATTGATCCGCGGTTCGATCCCGACGCGATCGAACGGGTCAGGTCGCAGGTCCTTGCGGGGATCGAGTCCGATGCCAAGAACCCGTCACGTATCGCGGGGGACAGGTTCTACGCGGCCGCATTTCCCGACCATCCCTATGGGTCCGACATGGATGGCACCGCCGAAACCGTGGCCGACCTGACCCGCGAAGACCTGCTACAGGCGCATCGGGACACCGTGACCCGGGCTGAAATACACGTATCGGTCGTGGGCGACGTCGATACCGAAGAGGCCGCCCGGCTTGTCGACATGCTGCTGGCCGATCTGCCGTCCGAGGCGCCGGAACCTCCGGGCCATGTGGAGTTCGGGCTCGATGGCGGGATTACGGTGGTCGACTTTCCGACGCCGCAATCGGTGGCGCTCTTCGGCCATGACGGGATCGAGCGGGATCACCCGGATTTCTTTGCGGCCTATGTTCTCAACCACATTCTTGGGGGTGGCAGTTTTGAAAGCCGGTTGATGACCGAGGTTCGGGAAAAGCGGGGGCTGACCTATGGCATCTCGACGTTCCTCGTTCCCCGCGAACGGACGGAAATGGTTCTGGGCCAGGTTGCCTCTTCCAATGACCGCATTGCCGAGGCGATCGAGGTGATCCGCGCCGAATGGGCCCGCATCGCGGAGGACGGCGTCACGCCCGAAGAGCTTGAGGCGGCAAAGACGTTCATCACCGGCGAATATCCTCTGCGTTTCGATGGCAACGGGCCGATCGCCGACATCATGGTCGGCATGCAGCAGGTGGGTCTGTCGCCCGATTACGTCGTGGATCGGAACGATTTCATCGAGGCGGTGACGCTGGAGGACATCAACCGGGTCGCCGCGGACCTTCTTGATGCGGATGCGCTGCATTTCGTGATCGTCGGTCAGCCGGAAGGGTTGGAAAGCAACTGACAATCCCGGCCTGGCCGCGCCAAACCCTCTGTCAGAATCGCAAAGGGTCATGCTATCCCTAGTAGCATGACCCTTGATGACCCCAATATCAGGACAAATCCGACGATCCGTCAACTTGACGACGCGGCGATCAACCGCATCGCAGCGGGCGAGGTCGTCGAACGCCCCGCATCGGCCGCCAAGGAGCTGATCGAAAACGCGATCGACGCCGGCGCGGGCCGGATCGAGATCACGATCGCCGATGGGGGCCGCACGCTGATCCGCGTGCGGGATGACGGCTGCGGGATGACGGCGGATGATCTGCCGCTTGCGCTATCACGGCACGCGACATCCAAGATCGACGGAACCGACCTGCTGGATATCCACACATTCGGCTTTCGCGGCGAGGCCCTGCCATCGCTGGGCGCTGTCGGGCGGCTGACGATCACCAGCCGCAGGCAGGGCGCCGAGGCCGCGACGATCACCGTGTCGGGGGGGCAGCCGGGGCCGGTCAGACCGGCGGCGCTCAGTGCGGGCACCATCGTCGAGCTGCGCGACCTATTCCATGCGACGCCCGCGCGGCTGAAGTTTCTCCGCACCGACCGGGCCGAAGGGCAGGCGCTGATCGAGGTCGTGAAACGGCTGGCCATGGCCGAACCCTTCGTGACCTTCATCCTGCGCGACGCGTCCGAGGGCGAGGAAAAGGTCAGGTTCCGGGCAGATGCGCAGACCGGCGACCTGTTCGGCGCGCTGCATGGCAGGCTGGCCTCCGTTCTTGGCCGTGACTTCGCGGAAAACGCCGTCCCGCTCGATGCCGAGAGGGAAGGGATCCACCTGACCGGCTATGCGGCCCTGCCGACCTATTCGCGCGGGTCCACGGTCAGTCAGCACCTTTTCGTGAATGGGCGGCCGGTGCGGGACAAACTTCTGATCGGGGCGCTGCGCGGCGCCTATGCGGATTTTCTCAGCCGCGACAGGCATCCGGCTGCTGCCCTTTTCGTCGATTGCGATCCGCACAAGGTCGACGTCAATGTCCATCCCGCGAAATCCGAGGTCCGGTTCCGGGATCCGGGCCTTGTTCGCGGGCTGATCGTGTCGGGCGTGCGCCATGCGCTGGCCGAGGCGGGGCACCGATCCTCCAGCACGGTCGGAGCCGCGACCCTTGGCGCCATGACGCCCGAGCCGCAGGCGCCCCGCATCTACCAGATGGACAGACCTGCGGCCCGACATGCCCCGGCGCCGCCACCAGCGATGACCGGTTTTGCCGAGGCGCCCTCGGCACGGGTCGAGCCGCCCCCTCGGGCCGATGATAGCGCCGAGGCTCGGCCTCTGGGTGCTGCGCGGGCCCAGCTGCACGAGAATTACATTGTGGCGCAGACCGAAACCGGCATCGTGATCGTCGATCAGCATGCCGCCCATGAACGGCTGGTCTATGAGAAGCTGAAATCGCAGATGGCCGAACGGGGGGTGGCGTCTCAGGCTCTCCTGATCCCCGAAATCGTTGACATGGATGCCACGGATGCCGAGCGAGTGCTTGAAATCGCCGATGATCTTGAACGGCTTGGGCTTCGGATCGAACCGTTCGGCGGAGGCGCCATCGCCATACGCGAGACCCCGGCGATCCTGGGTCACGTGGATTGCAAGGGGTTGCTGTCCGACATTGCGGACGAACTGGCCGATCTGGGCAGTTCGGCCACGATCCAGTCGCGGCTGGATGCAATCCTCAGCCGGGTCGCCTGCCACGGCTCTGTCCGGTCGGGCCGGCAGATGCGGGCCGACGAGATGAACGCCCTTCTGCGCGAGATGGAGGCCACCCCCCATTCGGGCCAGTGCAATCACGGCCGGCCGACCTATGTTGCGCTGGAACTGGCCGACATCGAACGGCTGTTCGGCCGTCGATGATCTCGATCGGGGAACAGACCTTCGATCCGGGCGATCCGTTTGTGCTGGCTGCGCTGGTGGGGGCGGCGATGATCGTCGTGATCTTCCTGATGATCGCGGTGACCCTTGGGCGGGCGGGTCGATCGGCCCGCATGACAGAAGCGATGGCCGATCAGATGAGCCGCAATCTGGGCGCGCTCGGCAGCCGGGTCGAGGGGCTGTCGAATGCCCAGCAACAACTGGCCGGCGGCCTGACCCATGTGTCCGAGGCGCAGGCCGCAAGCCAGGCCCAGCTTCTGCGTCTGATGGAGGAACGGTTGTCGCGTGTCACGGAGGCGATGAACCAGAACCTGTCCAGCACGTCGCGCAATACGGCGCAAAGCCTCGGCGAATTGCAGCAAAGGCTGAGGGCCATCGACAAGGCGCAGGAAAACATCACCAAATTGTCGGGTGACGTGCTGAGTTTGCAGGACATCCTGTCCAACAAGCAGACCCGCGGTGCCTTTGGCGAGATACAGTTGCGCGATATCGTGTCGAAGGCCCTGCCGCCGGACAGCTATGCGCTTCAGGCCACGCTGTCGAACAACCGCCGCGCGGATTGCCTGATCCACCTGCCCAACCCGCCCGGGCCGATCGTGATCGATTCGAAGTTTCCGCTCGAGGCCTACGAGGCGCTGCGCGCCGCCCGGACAGACCGGGAACTGGCCGAGGCCGGGCGCGCGTTTCGCGGTGCGGTCCGGGGTCATATCCGGGCGATTTCAGAGAGATACATCCTCGAGGGGGAAACGGCCGACGGGGCGCTGATGTTCCTGCCATCCGAGGCGGTCTATGCCGAGATCCACGCCAATTTCTCCGATCTGGTTCAGCTGAGCTTTTCGGAGCGAGTCTGGATCGTGTCCCCGACTACCTGCATGGCCACGCTGAACACCATGCGCGCCATCCTCAAGGATGCGCGGATGCGTGAACAGGCGGGCGCCATTCGCAAGGCGCTGTCGCAGCTGCATCGGGATGTCGAACTGGTCGTCGAACGTGCGGGCAAGCTTGAAACACATTTCGATCAGGCCCGCCGCGATGTCGAGGGGATCACCACCGCGGCCGAAAGGGCGGGCAAACGCGCGGCGCGTCTCGATGCCTTCGATTTCGGCGACGACGAGGTCGAGGCGCCCTCTTCCGTGGTTCAATTGCGTGCGCCCGAGTGAAGGGGCGTTGCACGACACCCCTTTGCGCGGATAGTTTGCATTGAGGTGAAACGAGGGAAACAGGAAATGCGTTCAGGTATTCTGGCTGCGGGTGCCGCGGCGATGTTGCTCTCGGGGTGTGAAAGCCTCTCCGGTGGCCTCGATCTCGCGCAGATCGAAAACGAGCTGAACACGAACTACACGTTCGAGGCAATCGACCGGGCCGCCTATCGCGGCTTTGCGTCCTCCTATTCGGAGATGCCGTTCGAATTTGGTGCGATGTCGGTCGTTTCGGCCGAACACGGTGAAATCCACACCTACACCCTGGTTCGTTGTGGCGAGACGGTCTGCGCGGGATCGGTGAATGGCCCTCGCGGGCGCGTGGAATCGACGCCGGATTACGTGATCGTGTCGGGGCTTCATGGGCGGACGTTCTGGCTTTCGCCCGGCGGTGACGGCGCGCTCGTGCGGTCAGACGGAGAGACAGTGCCTCTTGCCTGGGATTCGTTGACCGGGCCATTCTGAACGGTCCGACATGAAAAAGCCCCGCATCAAGCGGGGCTTTGTCGTCACAGGCCGTTCGGAAACGTCATATCCGGAACAGCCCCTGCGCCAGACGCGGGATCATCGCGTTGAACTTCAACGGGGCGTCGGTTGCCGCAAGGCAGATGCAATCAATGCCGTCCTCGGCAACCGGCTTGTGTTCGATATCCTCGTTCGCGACCTCGATATCACCGGGGCCGAAACGATCGGTCTCGTCCCGGAAGGCACCTTGCAGGACCAGGGTCAGCTCCGTTCCGCGATGCCCGTGATCGGGGACCGCCACACCGCCCGGTATCCGCAGAAGACGGACCGTCGCATCACCGCTGGTCTTGAGGATCGCCTGCTGCACACCGCCACCGATCTTGCGCCAGTTCACCGCGTCGATATCGTCACCGGCATAATGGCGAAGGGGCGCGGGAAAGGCGCCTTTCGACGGGCGGATCGGCCGCGTTTCCTCGGCCCAGTCGGAACTGGTGATCAGCGCCATGGTCGATTCGAAGCTGTTTTCGCTCAGCTCCGCTATGCCTGCCTCGGCCATCATGGTGCCGCCGACCGCGTCGAATTCGTGCATCCTTGCCCGGCACTCGTCGCAAAGCGAAACATGCGTGGCAACGACCACATCGAACGCTTCGGGAAGCGTCCCGGCGGAATACGCCATCAACAGGGCGTCGGTCAGGTGATGATTGATATCTTGCATGTGCGTTTCTTCAACTCATTGAATGGCGCAGCCGTTCAAGCGCCAGCCGTATCCTCGATTTGATTGTTCCGAGCGGGAGGCCCGTTTCTTCGGCGATCTCGCTGTGGCTCAGCTCGCCGAAATAGGCCCGTTCGATCAGCTTCCTCTGTTTTTCGGGCAACTCGGCTATCGCCTTGCCCAACCGTTCCGTCTCTTCCTCGATGATCATAACATCCGTCTGGGACGGTTCTGCTTCTGGCCCCCAAGGCAGATCTTCCGGTTCCGGTCTGCGCTGCTTGCGGATCATGTCTATCTTCCGGTTCCGCGCGATGGTGAATATCCACGTGGACACGCTCGCCTTCGATCCGTCGAACATGTGCGCCTTTCGCCAGATGGTTGCCATGACCTCCTGTGTGCATTCCTCCGCAAACTCGGCAGAAGACCCTGATTTCATCAGGAAAGCCTTTACCCGAGGTGCAAAATGCGAAAACAGGCGGGCAAACGCCTCCTGATCGCGATTTTCTCGCACCGCCGTGATCTCGGCGTTCCATTCCAAACGTTTCGCAGTTTCCATCTCAGTCCGGGAAGCCCTTTCACCGGCGGCCGCATCACCCCTGACGAGGGCGACCCCTCCCAATGGAGTAAAGCCTGAGCGGCGCTTAGAAAAGGTCTCGATCTCCGAAAACATATAGGTCTTACGGGGGCATGATCACGATGGATCACTTCGGGTGCGAAGAAACTTTTATCATCCGCTTCGGGCTCCTGCCCGTAGATGTAACAACAACTTGCTGGGTACGGAGAACGACCTTTCCATGAACATGATGAGCCGCGCTGTCGCGCCGAAGAAAATTGCCGTCATCGGCGCCGGGATCGCGGGCATGTCCGCAGCTTACAAACTCTCTGATACACACCAGGTTACGCTGATCGAATCGGAGCGTCGTCTGGGCGGCCATGCCCGCACCAAGATGGGCGGCCCCCAGGGGGATCAGCCTGTAGATACGGGTTTTATCGTCTTCAACTATGTGAACTATCCGCACCTTACCGCGCTTTTCGCGGAACTTGATGTGCCGGTCGTCGAATCGGACATGAGCTTTGGCGCGTCCTTCGGCGGTGGAAAGCTGGAATATGCCCTTGCCTCGGTCGACAAGCTGTTCGCCCAGCGTCGCAACCTTGCCAATCCGAAATTCCTGCGCATGTGCCGCGACATCCTTCGGTTCAACGCGCGGGCGGCCGATCATGCACGCGACCCCGATCTGACGATCGGCGACCTGATCAGGAACCTTGGCCTGGGCTCGTATTTCCGCGATCACTACCTTCTTCCGTTCTCGGGGGCGATCTGGTCCACCCCGACGCAGAAGATCCTCGAATTTCCGGCCTATGCGCTTGTCAATTTCTTCCAGAATCACGGCCTGATGGACCTGAAGGGTCAGCACCGCTGGTTCACTGTTGATGGCGGGTCGGTCCAGTATGTCAGCCGGCTGGGCCTGGCGATGACGCAGAAGGGAGTTCAGGTCCGGCTGGGCTGCCCGGTCGACGGCGTGCGCAGGACGGGCGATGCGGTGGAGATACGTGCCGATGGCGGCGAATGGGAACGGTTTGACGAAGTCATCTTCGCCACCCATTCGGATGTCACGCTGAAACTTCTGTCGGACGCCTCCGAACACGAACGGCAATCGCTGGGCGCGATCCGGTTCCAGCCGAACGACGTGGTTTTGCATTCCGACCCGTCGGTCATGCCCCGGTCGCGCAAGGTGTGGTCGTCCTGGTGCTATGCCGAAGGGGCGCAGAAATCGGAAGACCGCATCGACCTGAGCTACTGGATGAACTCGCTCCAGCCCTGGCTGAAAAGCGATGAGTTGATCGTGACGCTCAACTCTACGCGGCCTATCCGTGAAGACCTGATCTGGGATCAGGCGACATTCCAGCACCCGGTCTTCGACGGGGCCGCGCTGCGCGGACAGCAGCAGGTCGCCGCGCTCAATGGCACCAACCGGACATGGTTCTGCGGTGCCTGGATGAAGAACGGCTTTCACGAGGACGGCATTTCAAGCGCGATCGACGTGGTCGAGGCGATCGGAGGGCAGCCTGCCCTGGCTGTCGTTGCCGCGTGAGCCGGATCGAACATATCGCCGGCGAAACCTATCACGGCCGCCGCGGGGGTACGAAGAACGCCTTTCGCTATTCCATCGACTATGTGTTGCTGGATGCCGAGGCGGCTGTTGAAACGCCCACGTTCTTCGGTCGCGACAGCGCAGGGTTCATGTCCTTGTGGGATAGCGACCATGGCGGCCCGCCGGGCGAAGGCCGGGGGCCTCTCTGGGTTCGCGACGTTCTGGAGGCCCACGGGATCGAGCAACCGGCCCGGATCGAGTTGCTGGCCCAGCCGCGTGTCATGGGACATGTCTTCAACCCGGTCAGTTTCTGGCTGTGCCGGGACGAAGAGGGCGTCTTGCGAACGGCCATCGCCGAGGTGACGAACACCTATGGCGACCGGCATTCCTATATCTGCCGCCACGAGGACGGACGGGAGATCACCGCGAACGAGACGCTGAGGGCCACCAAGATCTTCTACGTCTCGCCCTTTCAGCCGGTCGAGGGCGGATACACGTTCCGCTTCGGGATCGAGCCGTCCCGGATCAACATTCACATTGACTATACCCAGGGCAATGGCGGGCTGATCGCGACGCTTGTTGGCGAACGTAAGCCGATGACGATGCGCTCGATGCTCAGATCTGGCCTGCGACGTCCGTTCGGGTCGCGCCGGGTTCTGGCGCTGATCCACTGGCAGGCGCTCAAGCTGTGGTGGAAGGGCGCGATCTTTCGCCGCCGTCCCGAACCACCCAGCGTCGAGGTCAGCCGGTGACGGTGCTTGCCGCATCCCGTGGTGACAGGCTTTATGCATGGTCGCTGTTTGGCGGCATCCTGTCGGCGGCCGGGCTGCCGATCTATATCTATGCGCCCAACTACTATGCCGAAACCTTCGGCGTGAGTCTGGCCGGCCTTGGGGTGCTGTTGTTCGGGCTGCGCCTGTTCGACGTGGTGCAGGACCCGATCCTTGGCTGGATTTCCGAACGGCTGGACACGGCGCGCGGCCTTGCGGTGGCGATCGGCGTGGGCCTGCTGGCCCTGTCGATGATCGGCCTGTTCGCGGTCCCGCCGCCGATCGCGCCGATCCTGTGGTTCGGGATCACGATCACGGGCCTTTTCACGGCCTTTTCGTTCCTGACCATCAACTTCTATGCCGCAGGCATCGGCAAGGCGGAACAGATCCGCGGCGGCCATGTCCGGCTTGCCGCCTGGCGCGAAAGCGGTGCCCTGCTGGGCGTGTGTATCGCGGCGGTGGCGCCGACCCTGCTGATCGGGGCTGTCGCGGCGCCGTTCGCGACATTCGCGCTGGGCTTTGCGGTCGTCGCGCTGATCGCCGCGCTGGCCATGGCACCGGAATGGCAGTCAAGCCGGGCCGTCTCCGAACCGGTGCCGATCCGCACGATCTTTGGCGACGCGCATGCGCGCAGGCTTCTGATCCTTGCGCTGATCAACGCGACCCCGCTGGCCGTATCGTCGAGCCTGTTTCTCTTTTTCGTCGAAAGCCGGCTCGCGGCGCCTGGTCTCGAAGGCCCGCTTCTTGTGCTTTTCTTCCTGTCGGCGGCGCTTTCGGCTCCGGGGTGGAGCTGGCTTGCCAGCCGGTTCGGAAGCAAGCCCGTCCTGCTGGCCGCGATGATCCTTGCCATCGTGTCCTTCGGGTTCACCTACACGCTCGGCGCGGGCGACTGGATTCCGTTCGCGGTGATCTGCATCGCCTCGGGCGCGACGATCGGTGCCGATCTGACCCTGCTTCCGGCATTGTTTGCGCGGCGCATGGCGGTGGTGTCGCCCAATGGCGGGCAGGGCTTTGGCCTGTGGTCGCTGGTCACGAAATTCTCGCTGGCCTTCGCGGCGGTCATCCTTCTGCCGCTTCTCGATTGGTCGGGGTTCCAGGCGGGTCAGACGGACCTGCCCGACTCGGCCCTGACAATGTTGACGGTTCTTTACGCCCTGGTTCCGTCGGCCCTGAAACTGGCGGCGATCGCAATGCTTCTCGCCATCAAACTGGAGGACTGACACCATGTCGATTACGTTCTCGATCCTGCTTGCGCTTGTGCTGGCGGTCGTCCTTGCCTTGGCAGCGGCAGTCGTGAGATCCCGCTATGTGTCCTTCCGGGCCCAGAAGCCCGAGGATTATCCGGCCGACGGCCCGCAATTCGACATCCGCCAGAAACTGAACGGCCCCATCGTCTGCGAAGGTGTCATTTTCGGACCTCTTGGGCGGGTTTCCTCTCGTTTCGTGGCCGATTTCGAGGCAAGCTGGCAGGGAAATGTCGGTGTGATGAAGGAACATTTCCGGTATGACAGCGGCAACGAGCAGCATCGCGAATGGCGATTGACGCTGGGCAATGACGGCACCATCGAGGCCGAGGCTCCGGATGTCGTCGGAACCGGTTCGGGCAGGCAGCATGGCTCTGTCGTGCAGCTGAACTACCGGATCAAGCTGTCGGACGAGGCGGGGGGCCACGTTCTGGATACGACCGACTGGATGTATCTGACGCCCAACGGCTCGATCATGAATCGCAGCCAGTTTCGCAAATACGGCATCAAGGTCGGGGAACTCGTGGCGACGATGCGGCCCCGAGAGGCCGCCTGACTACAAAGTGGACGAAAGGAAAGACTGTGACGGAATGGCTTGGGAAGCGGTATTGGCTTGTCGGTGCAAGCGAGGGATTGGGCCGCAGCCTTGCCCGGATCATGAGCCGGGCAGGGGCGGAGGTCATCCTCTCGGCGCGGAGTGCGGACAGGCTCACCGATCTTGCCGCCGAACTGCCGGGCCCGTCGCGGATCGTTCCCGTCGATGTCGCGGACCGGGCCTCGGTCGAGGCGGCCGCGGCCGAGATCGGCCATGTCGATGGCGTGGTCTTTCTGGCGGGCGTCGCCAGCCTGTTCAAGACGCAGGACTGGGATGCCGACAAGGCCGAACAGATGCTGGACATCAACCTGACCGGCGCGGCCCGCGTGATCGGCCAGGTCATCAAGCCGATGGTCGAACGCGATGACGGGCACATCGTGCTGACCGGATCGCTGTCGGCCTATCGCGGCTTGCCCGGGTCGATCGGCTATTCGGCGTCGAAGGCGGGGTTGATGGCGCTTGCCGAATCGATGCACGGCGACCTGAAGGACACCAATGTCCGGGTCCAGCTGGTCAATCCGGGCTATATCGAAACCCGGATGCAGGACGACAATCCCCACCCGAAACCTTTCATGATGTCACCCGACAAGGCCGCCCAGGAAGTGTTCGAGCACATGTGCACCGACCATTTCCACAAGGCCTTTCCGTTTGTCTTTTCGCTCTTGTTCCGGTTGTCGCGCTTCATGCCGACGCCGGTCTACGAGGCGATTTTCTTCCGTCGCTAAATCTGTCACGTTCGGCGGGATGTTTCGCCGGGCAGCGTTTGCGCCAGATCAAGGCGCCGTCGCGCGCCATGGCCCATGAAATTGGCAGAAGGAGGATTGTGCCATGCTCAATCTCGCGAAGGACACCGTTGCCGAGATCATCATTCTTGCCCGGGAACTGGAACGCGCCAGACCGGAATTCGAGGCGTTCGTCGGCGGCATGCCCTCTGACCAGCAGGCAGAGCTTGTCGCGCTGATGTGGATCGGGCGGGGCACCTTCGATGCCGATGACTGGCAGGAGGCCGTCGACACGGCGATCGCCGAGGCGACCGTGCCGACCGCCACCTACCTCATGGGGTCGCCGCATCTTGCCGACCATCTGGAAAACGGCCTCGACGCTCTGGGGGTCGCTGCCCGCAACGAGGAAGATGAGCTTTACTAGCCATCGGTCGCCGGACTGGTCCGATCCGCGCTAGTAATGTGTCTGCGCATGCGCCCGGTCGGTTCGGTCCAGGTGCGGCACGGCGTTGAAGCCCGCGAGGATCGTTCCTGTCGGCCGGACATGGATTCGGTGGATCGAGGTGTTCAGGATCGGCAGCGAGACATGGGCCATGCGAGTCAGGTCGAGATTCAGCAGATGCCGGACGATCATCGCGATCACACCGCCCGATGTGATGCACAGCACCTGCCGCCCCGGCTGGGCCGCCTCGGTCAGAATGCCGCTGACCCGGGTTTCGAAACTTTCGAACGTCTCGTTTCCGCAAATCTCGGCACGTTCCCAGGCATGCAGCACCTCGACGAAGTGATCCGCGAAATTCTCCGGTGTCGCGGGCGGGATGCCATGCGCCTGCTGAAGCGCCTGGCCAAGGTTGAAATAGTCCAGCTCGTTCAGCCGAGGGTCGATCTCGGGTCCGTCCCATCCCATTCGGGCTGCGGTTTCCTTGTGCCGCCTCAGGCTTCCGGAGAGCACAAGATCGAATGATTCTCCCTGGTTGCGCATCCAATCGCCAAGCCAGATCGCCTGTTGATGGCCAAGGTCCGACAAGCGGTCATAGCCCGCCTCGTCCGTCGCCGCCGAATTGGCCTGCCCGTGCCTGACCAGTGTGATTACGCCCATCCCGTCCGAACCTCCTGAGTGACATCTCCGGCCTAGTGACTGGTTTCCGGCTTGGCAAGGCATGGGACAAGTCCCTGACGCGTCGGCGGAAAAATTCGTGAAACGCGACGCGATCCCCGGTGTTATTGACTAGCAGACCACCCCGCCCCGTAGTGGGTGGATGCAGACCGAATGTCTTTAACCCGAAGGAAACATAATGCTCAAATTCTTGCTTGCCCCCGCGATTGTCCTTCTCGCGCAATCGGCGCTTGCCCGGGATGCGGCCCTGATCCTCGGGAACGAAAGCTATGATCAGCTTGGTCGACTCAGTCGCGGCTCGTCGCCGGTCGCCGCGGGAGAGGCGCTTCGAGGCATGGGCTTCGAGGTGGTCTCGGTTCCGAATGCACGCTCGGGGCCGGCATCCACCGCCATCGCCGAGTTCCTTGGGCTTGTCGACGATGCCGAACGGCTGGTCGTCGTCCTGTCCGGCCGCTTCGCGACGGATGGTGACACGACCTGGTTCCTCGCCACCAATGCCCGTGATCCCGCCTATCTGCGGCTTGGCGCGGCAGCGTTCGAGGTGGAGGGCATCTTGCAGGTTCTTTCCGCCAATCCGGGCGGTGCAATCCTCATCCTTGGTTCCGATCCCGCGGCCAACGAGGTGTTCGACCCCTGGCTTCGCGAGGGGGTGGGGACGCTGTCCATTCCGCAGGGCGTGACAGTCCTGCGTGGGGCGCCCCGCGATGTCGCGGCCTTCATCGAAGACGACCTTGCCGAGCCGCGGGGCGATCTGGCAGAGGCCATCGCCTCGGATCGGGCGATTTCGGCCGAAGGATTCGTCCCACGGGAATTCATGTTCATGGGGGATCGGCCCGATCCCGACACGTCCGGTGGCCAGACTGATCCGGATGCGGAAGCGGCCCTGTGGGAAGGCGCTGTCGCGCTCGACACGGTCGAGGCCTATCAGAACTATCTGACTCGCTATCCCGGTGGTGACTTTGCCGCCGAGGCCCGCAGCCGGATCGAAGCTATCCTGTCCGAGCCGAACCGGGATGCCCGTCTTGCCGAAGAGGCGCTGGGCCTTGACCGCGACGAGAGGCGCGAGATCCAGCGCGATCTGTCGATCCTCGATTACAGCACCCGCGGGATCGACGGCATTTTCGGGCCGGGAACGCGGGGGGCCATCCTGAACTGGCAACAACAGAACGGGTTTCCCCAGACATCCTATCTGACCGGCGAACAGATCACCCGGCTCGATGCGCAGGCCGCGCGCCGTGCCGCCGAGCTGGAAGCCGAGGCCGAATTGCAGCGGCAGGCCGAACTGGCGCGGGATCGTGCCTTCTGGGACGAAACCGGCGCCCGGGGCGACGAACCCGGTCTGCGGGCCTATCTGGAGCGTTATCCCGACGGGCTGTTCTCTGAAACCGCCAAGACACAACTCTCGATCATCGAAGAAGAGAAACGCCGTGCCGCGGAAGGCGAGGATCGCGCCGCATGGGATGCCGCGCGCGACACCGACAGCCTTCAGTCCTATCGCGCCTATCTGTCCGCCTTTCCCGACGGGGTGTTCCAGTCCGAGGCAGAGGCCCGGATCGCCGAACTGAATGCCGAGGACGACAACTCGCAGGCCGAAGCCGCCGCCCGCGCCGCGGAGGAGGCTCTTGATCTCAATCCGATCACCCGCACCCTCGTGGAGGCCAAGCTTGATCAACTGGGGCTCAATCCCGGGGCTGTCGACGGACGGTTCACCGATCAGACGCGATCGGCCCTGCGCAATTACCAGAGGGATCGGGGTCTGCCGGTCACGGGCTATCTGAACGAACCCACGATGGTCCGGCTTCTGGCCGACACGATCGGACAGCGCAGGAACTGAGCCTGAATACAACGAAATTGGCCCCGGGGGCAGTTCCCCGGGGCCATCATCCGAATTGCGATCGGCGTTACTGGGCGGGAATGTAGCGCTCGAACAGGAGCCGCACCGGCCCGGTTTCGCCGTCATTGAATTGCCGCACGCCCACGAGATAGGTCCCCGTCGTCACCCGTGCGGCCACCAGCGGATCAAGATCCCCGCCGTAATCGTCGTTTTCAGCGACAAGCCGGCCGAAATCATCGAAAAGCACCATGTAGGGATCGCCGATCCCGTTCGAGACCGCCTCGATCACCACGAGGCCGGACTGGTCGATATCGAAGGACAGCCATGTCATCACATCGGTGATGTTGAGATCCTGCCGCACCCGGTTGCCCAGCGGCCCGAGCGTCGTGATCGGGTAGGATCCATCGAGGGGCGGGCTTGCCTCGCCCAGTTCGTACTGGCTGATCAGCGCGGCGTTGGGATCAAAGCCCAAGACGCTGACCGTGATCGGCAGGCTGCTGTCGCTCAGCGCCTGGATGTCGATGCAATAGGTGCCCGCCGACAGGGGAGAGGTCATGTCGATCCGGCTGTTGAGCCCGTCGAAATCGTCGTTCTCGGCAAGGTAGTTGCCATCGACGTCATAGAGCGTGATCAGCGGGTCGGCATTCGGGTTCTCGGCCGTGATCGAAAGTGCTGCCGGCGCGGCCAGTGTAAAGCCCCATGACAGGACCTCATCCACCGAGGCGGTCCCGGTCGTGCCGTTGCCCGTCAGCATGCCGTCGATCGGACCACTGGCAAGATCGCGCGAGCCCGGCCCGCAGACACCGCCATCAACCGGCACTGGCATCGGGTCGTCGGCGTCTTCACTCGGCGGCGGCGGTGGCGGGGTGGGCTGGCCGGTTCCCATGGTCAGCGCTTCGTGTTCGGTCCGGCCAACCCGGACAAAGCCGGTCATGGGCGAGCCGTCATAGCTTGTCATGGACAGGCAGTAGGTGCCGGGGGACAGGCTCATCTCGCCGCGCGAATTGCCCTCGCCGCCCGAGTCGTCATCCGACAGGATGATCGAGCCGCCCGCGTCACGCAGGTCGATCACCGGATCGCCACCGCCGCGGCCGGCGGCCTCGACCCGGACATCGGTGGGCGTCGTCACGTTGAAGAGGGCGACATATTCGTTGCCCAGAAGGACAAGTGCCATCTGTTCCATGTAGGAACCGGCCGTCGAGATGTCCGACGATTGCTCCGAACCGCCGATCCATTGCCCGTTGTCACCAACGCCGCCACACAGGCCCGACTGGGCGGCCGCCGGCGCCGCGACGCCGGCCAGGGCCGTCGCTGCCAGCCAAAGTCCTAATCTCGATTTCGACATGAAAAACACTCCTCCGATATGGCCTTTGACCGGATGCTAATCTCAGCCGGCCATTCAAGACCAGCGTGAAACCATGCAAGGTCGGGAAAACCCTGCCGTGAACCGGGCGCAAAACAGAAAAAGCCCCGCCAGAGGCGGGGCTTTTCCGATACCATTCAGCCGGTTCAGCCCTGACGGGCCTTGAAGCGGCGCTGGGTCTTGTTGATCACATAAACCCGGCCCTTGCGGCGCACGACGCGGCAATCGCGGTGGCGCTGCTTGAGCGAACGAAGCGAGTTGGCGACTTTCACGGCCTTCTCCTTTTTCGCGGCGCGGCGATTGCGCCTTGTTACGGTCGTGCCCCGGGGGGCGATGAATTCGATGGTGGGCGGTACAAGGTTCGAACTTGTGACCCCTTCGATGTCAACGAAGTGCTCTACCACTGAGCTAACCGCCCTGACGGTGAAAGGCCCCCAAACAAGAAGGACGCGGGAGCCATCCGCGTCGGTGAGCGGTCTATAAAAGGAGTCGAAGAGGGGATCAAGGGCTTTTGGCATCGCGTTTCTTTGCGCTATGTTCACCGCAACACGAGGGAGCGGTCATGGACAATGCGGCGTTTGATCTGATCCGGCCTGAACGGCGAACGACAAGCGTCGTTTTCGCCTCGCCGCATAGCGGGCGCAGGTATCCCGAAGACTTCCTGAGGGCCGCGCTTCTCGACCAAAACGAGATCCGCAGTTCGGAAGATGCGTTCGTCGACGAGTTGTTCGCCGGGGCGCCGGGATATGGAGCCCCCCTGATCGCCGCCCATGCGCCGCGGGCCTATGTCGACCTCAACCGTTCGCCCGAAGAGCTGGATCCCGCGCTGATCGAGGGCGTGCGCAGGGCTGCCCACAATCCGCGCATCGCATCGGGGCTGGGGGTGATTCCGCGCGTGGTGTCGAATGGCCGGGCGATCTATCGTGGCAAGCTGAACCTGCCGGAGGTTCATCGCCGGATCAACGGATTCTGGCGACCCTACCACGATGCGCTGCAGGGCCTGATCGACGAAAGCCACGCGCAGTTCGGCGAAGCGATCCTTGTCGATTGCCATTCGATGCCGCATGAGGCGCTCGATTCCGTAAGCCCGATCGGCGGGCGCAGGCCCGATGTCGTCCTGGGCGACAGGTTCGGGGCGGCGGCTGCCGGTTCCGTCATCGGACGGATCGAGGCGGCGTTTTCCTCGCGCGGGCTGCGGGTCGCGCGCAACACGCCCTTCGCCGGCGCCTATATCGCCCAGCATTACGGCCGGCCGTCCCGGCGCCAGCATGCCGTTCAGGTCGAGATCGACCGCAGCCTCTACATGAACGAGGTGACCATCCGGAAGGCGCCCGATTTCGATGCGTTCCGGGCGCTGTTGACCGAGATCATCGAGGAGATCTCTGATATCGGCCGTCCGGCCATGGCAAAGATCGCGGCGGAATAGCGCTATCTCAGGGCCCGGCCCTTCATGATCGCATCGGCGCCGAACCGGGCGCGTATGCGGTCCGTGGCACGTTCGGCCTCGGCCCGCCGGGCCGCGCCCGGATCAAGAAGGTCGCCTTCGCGATCCGCGGCACTTGCCGGGCAAAGATCGCTCAGCCCCACCCCGAGAAGCCGGTAGGCCTGCCCGGCCTCGACCTGGTCGAACAGTGCCCGGGCCGTGCGATAGATGGTATCGGCGACCTGCGTCGGGTGATGCAGGCTGTGGCGTCGTGTGATCAGCTTGTGATTTGCGTGTTTCAGCTTGAGCGTCACGACGCGGCCGGCCTTGTCCTTGGCCTTGGCACGACCCGAGACCTTTTCCGCCATGCGCCAGATATGACCATCAAGGATTTCGGGGTCGGACGTATCCTCGTGAAAGGTGGTCTCGTTCGAGATGCCCTTGACGGGTGTGTGCGCCGAGACGGGCCGCGCATCTTCGCCGCGCGCCAGATGCCAGAGCCGTGTGCCCATGCCGCCGAACCGGTCTTCGAGGTCGCGTTTCTCCCATCGGTGCAGATCGGCGAAGGTGCGAATCCCTGCCTTGCCGAGGCTCTCCTGCGCGGCAGGGCCGATCCCCCAGATCAGGCCCACCGGGCGGGGGCGCAGGAACTCGACGGTTTCGGCCCGGCCGATGACGGAAAAGCCCCGGGGCTTTTCCAGGTCCGACGCAACCTTTGCCAGAAACTTGTTGTGCGACAGCCCGATGGAGCCCGTCAGGCCCAGTTCGTCCTTCATCCGTTTCACCAGCCGGGCCAGCATCACCGCGGGCGGCGCCCCATGAAGACGCTGGGTGCCCGACAGATCCATGAAGGCCTCGTCAAGGCTGAGCGGTTCGACGACGGGGGTCAGTTCGTCCATCATCGCGCGGATCGCGCGCGAGGCGGCGGCATAGGCCTCGCCGCGCGGTTTGACCACGACCGCATCGGGGCACAGGTCCAGCGCCTTGAACATCGGCATCGCGGATTTCACGCCCTTGATGCGGGCAAGGTAACAGGCGGTCGACACCACCCCGCGTTTGCCGCCGCCCACGATCACGGGCTTGTCGGCAAGGTCGGGGTTGTCGCGTTTCTCGACGCTGGCAAAGAAGGCGTCGCAATCCATATGCGCAATGGTAAGATCAAACAGCTCGGGATGCGAGATGACGCGCGGGCGCCGACATGCGGGACAGCGGCCCGTCCCTTCGAATGTCGTCAGGCAATCTCGGCAAAGGGATGGCATGAACTCGCGCCCGGATCGGGGGGGCCGTTTGCGTTCGGCGGAACGAACCGATTCTATTCCCGATATGCTGCGAAGGAAACCGTTTCGCGCGATTCCGCATAATCGAAAGGGCGGCGGCCCCATGACACGACCATTCCACGGCGCCAAGACCGCGACCTTCATCGGCGGTGACCTTCTGATGATCATGCGCGACGACAAGCCGGAGATCGATTTTCCCGCCCATTGGGATTTTCCCGGCGGCGGCCGCGACCCGGGCGAGACGGGTTACCAGACCGCAGCGCGGGAAATGCGCGAGGAGGTCGGCCTCGATCTTGACCGGGGCCGGATCCTATGGCGCGCCCGGCTTCCGTCCGACACGGCACCGGGCCGCGAAAGCTGGTTCTTCGTCGCGCAGTTCCCTGCAAGTGCCGTCCACGACATCCGGTTCGGAGATGAGGGCCAGTTCTGGCGGCTCATGCCGGTGGAGGAGGTCCTGGCACGTCCCCTTGTCGTGCCGTCCCTGTCCAGTCGGTTGCGGATGTGGCTTGATATCCGCGACGGGTCTGGCTGATTACCGGTTGGGCTGCGCCGCCTGGGGGGAGTTCAGCTCTGCAAGGATGTCCCTGACCGCCGCGGCGGGATCCGCGGCCGTCCAGACCGGGCGGCCGATCACCACGTGATCCGCCCCTGCCGCGATGGCCTGGGCCGGGGTCATGATCCGTTTCTGATCGCCGGCATCCGAACCGGCGGGCCGCACACCGGGCGTGACGATCAACCGGCCCTCTGCCTGGGGCAGCGCGCGGACCAACGCCGCCTCGTGGGGAGAACAGACGATCCCGTCCGCCCCGGCCTCGAGCGCGCGGGCGGCGCGTTCGGTCACGATGCCGGCCACGTCGCCGTCACGGATCAGGCAATCGTCCAGATCCTGCCGGTCGAGCGAGGTCAGGATCGTGACCGCCAGGATGGCCATGTCCTTGCCTGCCGAGCCTTCCTTGGCGGCGCGCACGACATGGGGGTCTCCGTGAACGGTCAGCAGATCGAGGTCGAACTGCGCAAGGCCCCGCACCGCCGCTTCGACCGTGGCGCCGATATCGAACAGCTTCATGTCGAGAAAGATGCGCTTGCCGTGTTCGGATTTCAGCTCGTTGGCCAGGGCAAGCCCGCCGCCGGTCAGCATCCCGAGGCCGATCTTGTAGAAATCGACCTCCTCCCCGAGTTTGCCCGCAAGTTGGAGCCCTTCGATCGCGTTCGGCACGTCGAGTGCGACGATCAGCCTGTTGTCGGCCATCGGGGCCCCCTTTCGCATGATTACCCTGTCCGGCCGGCTTTGGCCCTTGAAGGCAAGGCTGTCAAGAAAGGCGGAGCAAGGCGGGGGATCGGCAAAGGGCCATGGTCACTGGGAACGCATACACACTCAACCGATCACTCGGGACAAACATGTAGTCCCTTTCCGATCCCCCTACGGTCAACGACCGCGATAAGATACTAGCTGGACCCGGAACCAGTTGAAGGGGAAAAGTCCGACCCGGACCCCAATTGCGCAAATTTTATCAGAAGGCCTCGCAAAATGACGAATTATGTGGTGTCCGCCCCCAGAAGCGGTCTGAACTGGACGCGCTATTGCGTCGAGCATTTCCTGAACCGTCCGACGCCTGGCAAGAAACTGATCCTGCCCAACGACGATGACGCGAAACATGCCTTTGTCCGCACGCATGACGCGCTGTTCATGCGGCCCGATATCGAGGAAGGGCGCGCCTATCGCAAGCTTGACCCCGAGGCGATGACGGAAGACCGCGTTGTGCTGATCGTGCGGGACCCGCTTGAGACCTTTGTCAGGTCGTCGCGCAAATCCTTCGACCACTTTGCCTGTTTCGCCGGAAATCTGCGGTTTCTGGTGGCGGCGAGGACACCGCGGAAAATGGTCGTCCATTACGAGGATCTGGTGGCCGATCCGAATGCGATGTTCGATGTGCTGACCTTCCTCGATCTGGAGCCGGGGCAGAGGGCCGATGCACCGTCGCGCGACCGGGTCGCGGCGGAATGGGACCAGGTTGCGGAGGCAAGCCGCCGGTCCTACCAACGCAAGCAGTTCTGGGGCGGCGGGGCCAAGACCCGCAAGAACCCCCTTGATTTCCAGTTCCACCAGAAAAACCTCACCGAGGCGGAAAAGGCTGGCGTCTGGGCGTTTCTGGACGATGCTTTATCGGATGAAGAGATGCAGATCCTCACGCGATATCGCGCGAGGTGATCTTGCAGAGGCGTTTTTCGATCCCCATCTGACTTGTCGAGGCCCGGACGCGATGTGCTGCCAAGCAGGCATGGCAAGAGGCGGGCGCTTGAAAAAGGAGAAAGCCATGGACTTCGAGAAGTTCACGGAGCGGTCGCGCGGTTTCATTCAGTCCGCCCAGACGATCGCCATGCGGGAAAGCCATCAACGTGTTCTTCCCGAACATCTGCTGAAAGCCCTGATGGATGATGATCAGGGTCTGGCAGCCAACCTTATCCGCAGCGCGGGCGGAAGCCCCGAACAGGTAACGCAGGCCGTCGACGCTCTTGTGGCCAAGCAGCCGCAGGTCACCGGCGATGCGGGGCAGGTCTATGTGGACCCCTCGCTTGTGCGGGTGCTCGACGAGGCCGAAAAGGTTGCCAAAAAGGCCGGCGACAGCTTTGTTCCGGTCGAACGGCTGCTGACCGCTCTTGCGCTGGTCAAGACCCGCGCAAAAGAGGCGCTGGAGGCCGGCGCCGTCAACGCGCAGAAGATCAACAGTGCCATCAACGACGTCCGAAAGGGCCGCACCGCCGACAGTGCCTCGGCCGAAGACAGCTATGAGGCGCTCAAGAAATATGCCCGCGACCTGACCGAGGCCGCGAGCGAGGGCAAGATCGACCCGATCATCGGCCGCGACGAGGAAATCCGCCGTGCGATGCAGGTTCTGTCGCGCCGGACCAAGAACAACCCCGTTCTCATCGGCGAGCCGGGTGTCGGCAAGACGGCGATCGCCGAGGGCCTTGCCCTGCGCATCGTCGATGGCGACGTGCCCGAATCCCTGCGCAACAAGAAGCTGATGGCCCTGGACATGGGCGCGCTGATCGCGGGCGCGAAGTATCGCGGCGAGTTCGAGGAACGGCTCAAGGCCGTCCTGAACGAGATCACCGCGGCATCCGGCGAGATCATCCTTTTCATCGACGAGATGCATGTGCTTGTGGGCGCGGGCAAGACGGATGGCGCGATGGATGCGGCCAACCTGATCAAACCGGCCCTTGCGCGGGGCGAACTGCACTGCGTGGGCGCCACCACGCTCGATGAATACCGCAAATATGTCGAGAAGGACGCAGCTCTTGCCCGCCGGTTCCAGCCGCTGATGGTGGAGGAGCCGACGGTGGAGGATACCGTCTCGATCCTGCGCGGCATCAAGGAAAAGTACGAACTGCACCATGGTGTGCGGATTTCCGACAGTGCGCTGGTCGCGGCCGCCACGCTGTCGCACCGCTACATCACCGACCGGTTCCTGCCGGACAAGGCGATCGACCTCGTGGACGAGGCCGCAAGCCGGCTGCGGATGGAGGTGGACAGCAAACCCGAAGAGCTTGACGCGCTGGACCGGCAGATCCTGCAATTGCAGATCGAGGCCGAGGCATTGCGGGCCGAGGATGATGACGCGTCGCGCGATCGTCTGGCACGTCTGGAACGGGAATTGTCCGATCTTCAGGAGAAATCCTCGGAGATGACCGCCAAGTGGCAGGCCGAACGCGACCGCCTTGAAGGCGCGCGCGAGATGAAGGAACAGCTGGACCGTGCGCGGGCCGAACTCGATATCGCCAAGCGCGAGGGCAACCTTGCCCGGGCGGGCGAGCTGTCCTACGGCATCATCCCCGATCTCGAGCGCAAGCTGAACGAGGTCGAGGAAGCCGAGGCCGAGGGCGTGATGGTCGAAGAGGCCGTCCGGCCCGAGCAGATCGCCGAAGTGGTCGAGCGCTGGACGGGGATCCCCACGTCCAAGATGCTCGAGGGCGAACGGGACAAACTCTTGCGCATGGAGGATCAACTGCATTCGCGTGTGATCGGCCAGCACAAGGCCGTGCGGGCGGTGGCGAATGCCGTGCGCCGCGCGCGGGCAGGGCTCAACGACGAGAACCGTCCGCTGGGGTCGTTCCTGTTTCTCGGGCCGACCGGCGTCGGCAAGACCGAGCTGACAAAGGCGGTGGCCGAGTTTCTCTTTGACGATGACAGCGCGATGGTCCGCATCGACATGTCGGAATTCATGGAGAAACATTCCGTATCCCGCCTGATCGGCGCGCCTCCGGGATATGTGGGCTATGACGAAGGCGGTGTCCTGACCGAGGCCGTCCGGCGCAGGCCCTACCAGGTGGTGCTGTTCGACGAGGTCGAAAAGGCGCATCCCGACGTGTTCAACGTGCTGTTGCAGGTTCTCGATGACGGCGTGCTGACCGATGGACACGGGCGCACGGTCGATTTCAAGCAGACCCTGATCGTGCTGACATCGAACCTTGGCGCGCAAAGCCTGAGCCAGTTGCCCGACGGGGCAGACCCGTCCCAGGCGCAGCGCGACGTGATGGATGCGGTGCGGGCGCATTTCCGCCCCGAATTCCTGAACCGTCTGGACGAGACCATCATCTTCGACCGGCTTGGCCGCGAAGACATGGGCGGGATCGTCGAGATCCAACTCGGGCTTCTGGCAAAGCGTCTGGCGCGGCGGCAGATCACGCTCGACCTGGATGAGGGCGCAAGGAAATGGCTCGCCGAAGAAGGGTATGATCCGGTCTTCGGGGCACGTCCCCTCAAGCGGGTGATCCAGCGTGCCTTGCAGGATCCGCTGGCAGAAATGCTGCTGGCCGGTGATGTCAGGGATGGAGAGACGCTTTCGGTCAGCGCCGGAGCGGACGGGCTGATCATCGGCGACCGGGTCGGAACGACCGACCGGCCGACGCCCGAGGATCGCATCGTCCACTGAGCTCATCGGACCGACAAGAAAGGGCCCCCGTTTGCGCGGGGGCCTTTTTCACGACCAGGCCCGAGAGGCAGAACGCCCAATTCGTCCGATCGTGGAGAGCCGGCCCGGGAACTGTTGTCCCCGGGCCGATCCGCGATTCTTACATCGGCGGTAGGATCACCGCGTCGATGACATGGATCACGCCGTTCGAAGCTTCGATGTCGGCGGTGACGACGTTGGCGTCGTTCACCATCACGCCACCTTCGGTCATGATGGTGACATCGGCGCCATTCACCGTGGTCGCCATCATGTTGTTGCTCAGATCGCCGGACATGACCTTGCCGGCCACCACATGGTAGGTCAGCACGGCTGCCAGGGCCTCGGGGTCTTCGAGAAGGGCTTCGACCGTGCCCTCGGGCAGAGCGGCAAAGGCTTCGTCGGTGGGTGCGAAGACGGTGAACGGGCCTTCGCCCTTCAGCGTCTCGACGAGACCGGCGGCTTCGACCGCGGCGACAAGCGTGGTGAAGGTTCCGGCCTCGACGGCCGTGTCGACGATGTCCATGGAGTGGCCCGCAGCGAAAGCCGAGGTCGCCATGGCGGTGCTCGCGGTCAGAGCAAGAAACGTTCTGCGAAGCATGAGATATCTCCCTTTATTGTTCGCAATGCCTTCAGTGGCATCGAAGTGGGAAACGCATGGAGGAGCGGATCGGATCACAGGGGATTCTTGCCGGTGCCGCTTGACCCAAGGACTTTTGCCGCTAAGCCAGAGGCAACTTTCCGATCAAGTCACGAATATGTCAGGCACCTGTGATGCGACGTGAAGAAAACGCAGCTTCATTTCACGGATTCCACGCCATCGTGACCCCACTGACATCGAATTTTCCACTATGAGACCCATGTGATCTGACAGACGATGAATGGAGAAGACGAAGATGGCCTATCGCTGGACGAACGACCTGACCCGGGCGGATGTGACGCCCAAGCCTCTTTTTCTCAATCGCCGCCAGATCATGCGGGGAGCGGCCGGTCTTAGTCTCGCCTCGGCCGGTCTTGCCGGACCCGCCTTCGCCCAGGCGCGGGCGATGGAGCCGAACACTTTCGAAGAGATCACCACCTACAACAATTTCTACGAGTTCGGGACCGGCAAGGAAGATCCGGCCCGCAATGCCGGTGCCCTCCAGATCGAGCCGTGGTCGATCACGGTCGACGGTCTGGTCGACAACCCCGGTGTCTATTCCGTGGCCGAGCTGCTTGACGGCCTGACTGAGGAGGAACGCATCTACCGGTTCCGCTGTGTCGAGGCCTGGTCGATGGTGATCCCGTGGCGCGGCTACGAGCTGGCCGATATCCTGACCCGCGCGGGCGCGAAGCCCGAGGCCCGCTATGTCGCCTTCGAGACGGTCGTGCAGGAAGAGAACATGCCGGGTGTCCGCCGCCGGGTGATCCCGTTCCCCTATGTCGAGGGTCTGCGGATCGACGAGGCGATGCACCCGCTCACCCTGTTGGCGACGGGCATCTACGACGAGCCGATGCCCAAGCAGAACGGTGCGCCGATCCGTCTGGTCGTTCCGTGGAAATACGGGTTCAAGTCGATCAAGTCGATCGTCCGGATCAGCCTTGTCGAAGAGGAGCCGCCCGCATCATGGAATGTCATCAATCCGCGTGAATACGGCTTCTATTCCAACGTGAATCCGAACGTGGATCATCCGCGCTGGAGTCAGGCGACCGAACGCAGGATTGGCGGCGGCCTGTTCGCTTCGCGTCAGGATACATTGATGTTCAACGGCTACGAGGCTGAAGTGGCGTCCCTTTACGAGGGAATGGACCTGGCCGAATATTTCTGAGCCATGGCCCTTTGAGGGAGCCTTCCCCGTCTTTCGGAAAAGTCCGGGGAAGGCAGGGCCGGGCCGTAACAATTCTGAATTGACGGTGAGCCTTGTGACGGACCGGTTCACAACTGCGCCTTGTCATCACACATGAGGGGCAGCGCAGGACTACCGTCAGGAGCCACCAGATGGACCATGTAAACCGAATTGTTCGAAAGGTCCCGGTCTGGAGCCTGTATCTCGCCGGGGCGCTCTGGGCCGCGTGGCTGTTCTATCTGGCCTTGACCGGGGGGCTGGGCGTCGAGCCGATCAACGCGCTTGAACGCGAATACGGAGAAGTCGCGATCAAGCTTCTGATCCTCGGACTTGCGGTCACGCCCCTGCGGCGGTTCGCCGGGCTCAACCTGATGAAGTTTCGGCGTTCGATCGGTCTGGTGGCCTTCTTCTTTGTCGTGGCGCATTTCCTCGTCTTCGCGATCCTCGATGTCCAGAGCCTCGATCGTGTCTGGCAGGAGATCGTGAAGCGGCCCTATGTGACGGTGGGCATGGCGTCCTTCCTCGCGCTGATCCCCCTTGCCATTACCTCGAACAACCTGTCCGTCCGTCGCATGGGCGCGGGCGCCTGGCGGCGGCTGCACAAGCTGGTCTATCCCGCCGCCGTTCTCGCCGCGCTGCATTACCTGTGGATCGCGAAAGGGTTCGAGATCGAGCCCATCGCCCATGCCGTCGTGATCTTCGCGCTGCTGGCCCTCAGGCTGCGCCTGCCCCGGCGCGAGGTCGCGGCATAGAATTGCTTTTCGGATCGTTCCAACTGCCAGCCCGGTCGTGACACGTCCCCGGATTGTGTGGACATCACTCGAAATCACCGCGAACGTCGTCCGGCGGCCCATGATCCGGGATCGCTCCGACCTGTCTGTCGTGCATCGCCGTTTCCTCCGTAAATCGAAGCCATACCGTCGCCCGGGGCATTGAAGGCGTCTTCAAGGGGCGCCCGATGCGGCGCCCGTTTCGCTTCCGGGCAAGACGCGATTTCTGTTCCACCTTCTTTCGCGTCTCGCTAGCGTCCGGCCCATGGACCAGACCCGCCGCACCATACTTCTGACCTTTCTGCTCTTCGCGCTCGAGCCGCTTCCGTTCGGGGCGTGGCTGGCGCAGATCCCCGATGTGAAGGACGCGATCGGCCTGTCGAAGGCAGAACTGGCCATTGCGCTGATCGGGCTGCCCATCGGTGTGCTGCCCGCGCTGCAATTCGCCGGTGCGATCCTGTCGCGTTTCGGGCCAAGGCGTCTGCTCGCGGTGGCGTTCCCGGCCCATGCTCTTGTGGTCTGTCTGCCACTCATGGCGTTCAGCCAGCTTTCGCTTTTTGTCGCGCTGATCGCCTATGGTGCGTTGATCGCGGTCTTCCTCACGGCCCTGAACGTCTATGCCGGACGGCTGGAGAAACAGCGCGGCGTCGTGATCATGAACCGGGCGCACGGGTTCTGGGCCCTGGGCGTCATGGTGGGGTCGGTCCTTGTCCCGATCCTGAGTGGTCCGCCTCCGTTTGTCGTGGCCTTGATCCTGGGTGTCCCGGTGGGTGTCTTCGGTTGCTTGTGCGCGTTGAGGCTCGAGCGTCTGGTCGGGGACGAGCCCGGGCGACCGGTCCTGCCCCGGCGACGGCTGCGCAGCCTTCCGGTGCCATTGGCCTTCATCTCTGTTGCGACGCTCGCAGCCTCCATGACCGAAGGAGCGATGGCCGATTGGTCGGCTGTCTACCTGGCCGAAAGGCTCCCGCCCGAGGCGACGCATGCAGGGCTCGCCGTCACGATCTATTCGGGGTTTCTCGCGTTGGGACGATTCACCGGCGATTACGGCAAGCGTGTGTTCGGGACAGTCAGGCTGGCGCGCGGCGCGCTGGCTGTCGCATTGATCGGGGTCGTTCTGCTGGCACTGCCGCTGCCCATCAGCGTGGCCTATATGGGGTTTGCTCTCGCCGGGCTGGGTGTCTCGGTCGGGTTTCCCATCGGAGTGTCCGCTGCGGCAGCGCTCGACGATTCACACGAGGGGGAGAACATCGCGATCCTGTCCTCTGTCACCACCATGGGCTTCCTCGTGGGTCCGCCGCTGATCGGTCTCGTCGCGGACAGGGCGGGTCTGAACATCGGGCTGGCGGTTCTGATCCCGGTTTTGATCATCGGATTCGTCTGCGCGGGGAGTCTGGCGCCCCGTGCAGGTGCGGTTCGAGCACCGATTCCTGCGGGATCGGAGACGAGTCGTGGATAGCTTTGGGGGTAAGTCTGTGGATGACGCAACATCTTGTGCGATGGTCCGGTCTTCCGGTGAGCCAGGTCGTGGTCCAGACCGGCCCCGGCCAAGAAAATGTAATATAACTATCTGATTCAATGACAGAAATTCCGGCTCCTGCAAAAATTTCCTATTTCTTCAAAAAAGCACTTGCGGGGTTGGTCATCAAACCGTAGATACCCCTTCACCGGCGGCGCTGAGGCGCTGGTCGGGGCGCCAGACGGTCGGATCGGGGACGGTTCGAGACGAGGTGGAACGAT